>Ga0070726_10001816_pt1 | contig 20385 bp, 22 predicted proteins | sample tdAd471_FD_67275 | JGI IMG/M metagenome (GOLD analysis project Ga0070726, IMG submission 67275) | Marine sediment microbial communities from the Atlantic coast under amendment with organic carbon and nitrate - tdAd47.1 | ecosystem: Environmental > Aquatic > Marine > Coastal > Sediment | place... | reverse complement strand
ACATCGCCGACACCAAGATCACCCATCTTGAAGACCTCATGCCCTGGTCTTACGCTCAGCGAAACTGAGCGTAAGACAGGCCCGGCGTCATCGGTAGGGCGGGTTGGCCGGACGGTTACGGCCAACCTGCAAATGACCAACTAAAATCTCTTGCCAAGGGGGCGCCGTCCACAGATGCTCGCAAGGCGGAAACCCGAACGGCCGGTATGGCGGTCATCAGCCCAGGATTGTCCAACAGTGTCGCTCTGGTGCTCTAGAAAGACTGCTCTTTCGTCGCACGCCAGGCTGCATCGATCGCTGCGTCGAGATAAGCGCGAGCCTCAGAATCGGTATTCGCAATCGATATTCGTCCAAATTTCTGGCGACCGATCTCGTGCGGACGGGAGCCAGGCGCGAAATCAGCATCATCGAGATCGTGGTACGAATAGGCGTAACCGTGCGACCAGCGATTGACTGTGATTGCCTGAATGTCGCGGTCGGCGTCGAATCCGTGTGAAGCGTACATCTCTCTGAGTTGTGCCCTGGTCTCAGCTTCTATTTGATCGAACGAAGTCGCCAATAGCTCATATCGCGTTGCTCTAAAGTGATCTCTGACCGAGACACCCGATGGCTTCAGTGCGGCTGGCGACCTCATCATAAACACGACGAGCGGATCGGTTGGTTCGGATGGAGTCTCATGATCGGGCAGTTTCACAGGAGGGGCTTTGGTCACAACGCAATAATAGCTGTTTGGACATTCAATCGTATCGGCGCCTGCTCGGATGAATGGCGCGGCTTCGCGGATCAAAACATTGGTCCAGATGAAGGGAGTTTTCGAGCCATAAAGAAGACCTTCCTTCTGTGCCTCCGGCAACTCGGGGCAGAGGTGCGGGATGATGGCGTTGTAACAGGCAAGAATGCAGTGCTTCGCCTGCACGCGCTTGGCTTGGCCGCTTTCAACATAGGAAACCGTTACAGAATCGCCGGTTTCACGCACGCGAACCGCCGTGCTGTTCAATCGTAACCGAACCGACGTGCCCGCAATATCGAGTTTGTCATAATCGAAGCGCGCTGCCGCAATGTCATCCATCGTGTTTCCCTCAGCGACGTCAGGAATCAACTTACGGACCATCAATCTCGCGACGGACGCGTTGCCGTCTGGAAATAAGAGCGCATGATATGCGTTATCCTCGTTCACTAACAAACGTTCGGTCCATGCCCAGGGCCATCCCACAGATCGCAATCCAGGAGCGCCCCCTTCGAGGGCCTCTCGCACGGATATTCCATCTCCGCCGACCCCATTGTTTAGGCGCAATGTCGAATCGAACAGAGAGAGTGTGCGATCTGTCATCCCGACCTTGTCGCGCAGGAAATCATGATAGGAAGTCGACGCCATGTATTCAGAGCGTTCGCGATTGGAGTATCCGGCGAGATAATCCCATTGCCCATTCAATAATTTAAGGATGCTGTCCTTTTCACGCGGACTAAATGGCAATTGGTCAATCAAGGGCGCAGGGTCTGCCTTCCCATGCAGCGCCGCAAACCACTGACCTGGGATGATGTTAGACGCGTCTGGCCCCGTCTCGACGAACATTCCCGTCTTTTGAAAGCCGCCGCCTAAAAAATAACTGGGATCATTGGTCGCTTCGAGCCGTTTCAGATCGACACCAATATCTCTCAGCAAGCGCTTCGCAGCACGGCTATAGTTCTCTGGGTGCTCCAGATTAATACTGCCCCCAACGCCGAGTACCATTTTCCCACGGGAGCTGAACTCGTTGCGTTTGGCGTGCCCGCCAAAGTCATCGTGATTGTCGAGGATCAGTATTCGCGTTTCGGGCCCATTTTCTTGTTGAAACAGAAGTCCAGCGGCGAGGCCGCTCAGCCCCCCTCCGACAACGACCAAATCATAGTCTTCGCCGGTATCGGAAAACACGGGCGGCGCATCTCCATGCCAAGCCAGCGCGTGCGCGTCGTCGAAAGATCCCGGATGGTTTCCTCGCATGCCGTTGAGGCTCGGTGGATAGGGGCTCGTCGAACCTGGGTCTCCGCTTAATTGAGCGCTAGCCAGAGGAGCGATACCTATTGCAAGAGCTGAAATCGCAACGCCATCGAGAAAATCTCTTCGCGTGATAGAAGACCGGTCTGTCATGATTGCACCTCACACGTTCTCGGAAGGCCGTGCAAGATCCCGCTCGGACCGGAAGAAAATTGCAAAGGCAACGCCAGCGACTGTGAGTAATGCCGCCGTTGAAAACGCTATTTCACCAAATTCATCCTGGCCCAAGATGTCGATCAGTGTTGCTGTAAACAGCAGTGGCAAAACGACTCCAAACAGCAAAAGAGAACCAGCCGCAATTTTAGCACTCAACGCTCCGCGAAATAACGGTCGAAACATCAAAATTCCAATCAATCCGTATATCCAAAACCCCAACCAATCCAAAGAACCCAGGAGGCCAAACGACTCATTTGGAGCAAGCGCGAGCAGGGCCGCTGTCGCTTCGGGTTGTACAGCAGACTCGGCGGCAATCGCTTTTGCCATGAGCGGAACGCCCCAAAGCGCAAAAAATTTCGTGATGAAGAACACACCGGTCGAGATGAGCGTGAAGCTCCAAACCGTGATCGCTCGCAAGGGCGCGGTCTGATAAATCGCCCATCCTGCCACTGCGAGTGTGACAGCAATCGCAAAAACAAGCATCAGCTGGTTCAACCAACCAAATAGATAGGCGCCGGCCTCTTGATTAAGCCAGAGCGCTGCTGCCTGCGTATCGGCATCCGGTGCCGCTAGCGGCAGAAACAGCGATACGATCGAGCCAATGACCAAGACGATCGCGCCCTTAAACCCAAGGTCATAAATATCAGCGGAATTATTGATTGTTAGCATGAGTTCCTCCCGAATCTGGACATGGCCATTATCTTGACATATGTCCAATAACTTGATAGTTGGACATATGTCAAGAAAAAACTCATCTATGGCTCCGAACGTATCGACGCGCATTAGCGCGGGACAGAAAACCAAGTGGCAGATTCTCGAAGCTGCGTTGTCCGTGATCGATTTGGAAGGCGTCGATGCCGTCACACATCGGCGCGTTGGGCTGGCGGCCGGGTTATCGCACGGTGTGGTCAGTTATCACTTCCCAACTCGCATCGAGCTCATCGAGAAGTCTTTCATTCATCATCTCGGATCGATTGAAGACTATGGCGAACAGATTCAGTGGCCCGAAGCCGACGCGCTCTCCGCAATCCAGATAGTCGATGCGCTCGTGCGATTGGTTGCGGAGGATTTGGGAGATACCAGCGCTATTCGGATAGACACGGAGTTGGTTCTGTACGGAACTCGAAATCCCGAACTGGAAAAGCACCACAACGCTTGGCTCCAATCAGGGATTGATCGATTGGCTGAAAACCTGAAGTCATCCGGGTACAAAAAATCAGATCAGCTTGCTCATGGGCTAATAAATTTAGTTCGCGGCTTTTTGCTTGAATGCCTCGCGAGAAAAAGTCTGACGGAACATGACTTTCGCACGCGAGTGGAGTTGTTGTTCGGATTGACCGATGTGCACGGCAATTCAGCTTAGTTATGGCAACTCACGTCTGCTTCGTTCAAAGCTCTATACTCTCTGCCAAGCTGAGAGCATCTTCGACTTCGACTCCGAGATACAGCACCGCGCTATCGATTTTGCTATGACCGAGAAGCAATTGGACTGCCCTGAGGTTTCCGGTCTTGCGATAAATTAGCGTTGCTTTGGTTCTGTGCATCGAATGCGTCGCGTTTGCAGCGTCTGGGCCGACACCATTCTCTGTTGCCAGTTTGACCAGAGTCTCAGTTCTCGAGATATCGATGCGGTTTCGAAAGTAAGCGCTGGTGAGGGCATCTACGACTTTAACGAAGAGCCTCCACTTCACGCGTGAGCTCGTCGCGGGTCTCGAGCACCGCTCGGTAATGACACGCTTCGCATTCCACCAAATAGCCGACATGGCGAACTGATTGCGCCATAGCACAACTCCTTTCGCCCCATCCTGATTTGCCCGCCTGTTGTTATGCGACCACCGGCAGCACCGGTCCAGTCGTGTTGAAAGCAAAGATTGGGGGCGGTCGGCAACGCCGACCCCGGAGAGAAACCATGTCCACACCCGCCACCATCGAAATCAACGGCCGGATCTTTTATTGCCACTATGACGGCATGCCGACTGGCATGGCTGTGCGCATCGCCAAAATGATCGACGCCTACAACGCGCCCGTGCCCGCGCAGTCTCCCGATGGCTTTGCTTCCGTCCCCGCTCGCGGCGGGATCGAGTTCGCTTTCATTCGGGGCAATCTGGATGCCGAGCCGGCGCCGCACAATTCGCGCTCCGGCATCATGGCGCAATATCACTACGCCCTCGCACAGGATGACCGGGGCGAGATAACCATCACTGAATATCATCAATGCTGCCCGTTTGGGTGTTGGCGCCGCCCTCTCCAGACCATGGGCAATGTCTGAATGGTCGTCATCGCGCTACTCTAAATTCCGTAATACTCTATACAGAGTGTCCATCGACTGAATTACGGAGCAATCCGGTTCAAAGGCGTATTTCTGGTCTCGGGGGCTAGGCTCTCGGATTCCAGTTACGTTCTCGCAGATTTCATCAAAACGCTCTCTAATACCTTCGAACTCTTCGGAAAAAGCTATGCACGTATCACTCAATTCGATGCGTTCTAGCAGGCTCAATTCGCACGAGACAGCGATCATCTCAATGAAGACTAAACGATGATAGAACTCTCTGTCGCAATCGAATTGGCACAAAAGCAACGCGATTGAGACAAGCTGCTCCAATATCTATCTCCATCTGTGAATCCGCCATCGAAAGTCTGTCAATACTTAAATCTAAGCCATTGACGCTGTTCGCGAAATGCTTGAAGACCTTTCACAAATCAACCATGAACAGCTTTACTAATCGACCCATAACTTGCTCACGATACGCGAAATTGCAGAGCGAAGTAATGAGCATGGTACGGGTCCGGGGCGAAAGATGAGAAGCGCCTATTGCTCCGCGAAGCTGGATAATTACGATCGCGTCCGAGGGGATGTCACATTGCGCTAAAGTTAACTCACCAAAACCTGGCCATGACCGAATAGGCCTCTTGCTGACCAAGGTGCGAGTTAGCTCCTCAAACATCTGTTGTTCCGAGCTGATTTCGTCGGTTGAGATTACGACATCCCAGTATCGCGCCTCCGGGCGAATTGAATCATCCAACCAATTCTCGTCGGACGAAACCAACCACGATCTGCTGGTAAAGATGTTGAACGCCATTTGAACCACCGTCTCCAGATTACCAGTAACCTTCCCAAAGCACCGGTATGAAAGAGTCGTAATGGTTGATCGACACGAACAGCCCCCCTCTCGCCCCAAACATTACTCTTATCTGACCGGCGACACCAGGATCCGCAGCCGGCACGACTACCCTTGTGTATGGCCCGAATCGATCAGGCAGCCTCGCGCCAGTATCGGAGAAGTAATTAAAATAGGGCTGGGGGTCGATTGCTATGCCCTGGTCCCATAACTCAATGGTCGACGCAATTCTCGCTAGTTGGTCGGCATTTGGAAACGCAAGGAGATTATCCGGATCAAGCAGTTGAGCTTCGTATCGGGTAAGACCAAACGGATTGTCACCGTTGAGCGAGAACACCCCCGGCGCACCGGCGGGCGGAGTAGCGGTAACTAGCACGGAACAGGGGGTTCCAGCATTTCCATCTACGCCGCAGTTAAAATTCGCACCACCGCCGCCTCCGAGTATGGAGCCTCGCGGTTGTAGCACCCCGCCAAACCCCAATGGCGAACCTCCGGCACCGCCGGATGAAACCGAAAAACCGCGTGAGTGCCGACCGGGGCCATGATCATGGCACCCTGTTGCCACCCAATCAGTTTCCCCTTCTCTGCCTTCTCGGTTTCCCGTGCAATGATCCCAGGCTCGACGCCTCTCGCGATCCAGCCCCAACGGATCCGTGAAGTTCACAGGATCCCCACCCACATACGCATAGATATTCAGTCCACCGCTCTGACCAATCGGGTCCGTCTGCAGGAAACGTCCCAACGTCGGCGAATAAGCCCGCGCCTTGTAGTGATAGAGGCCGGTTTCTTCCAGCCAGACCTGACCGGTATAGCCGAAACGGCCCTCATTGTTTGAGCCCGGTAGACCGTATTCATCATAGGTGTTGATCTGATTGGCCACGCCCGTTGAATTGGTATGCGCGATGATTGAACCGCGCTCGTCGGCTATCAGCCACTCGCGATTTGAGGTGGTCGAGCCGGTGTATTGAACAATAGGCTCATCAACACCGGGCCCATGCACATACCGCATCTCCATACCGCCGGTGCCATTGTATTCGGCGATCAGATTGAGGCCGTCATACTGGAAGCGCCGGTTTTCCGTCGGCGTGACCAGATTATAAAGCCGGCCCATCGGGTCGTAATTGATCGTGACCCCTCCGGAGACCGACGTCAGGCGATTTCGGTTGTCGAAACCGAAAGTCCGCGTGCCATCCGAGGTCATATTGCCCCGGCTGTCATAGGTCGGCGTGGCCTGGCCGGTGATGGATGTAAACTGGTTCAGCCCGTTAAAGGCCGCGATCACATCCGCATTGATATGCTCAGACCAGGCATAGGCGATATTGGACGCCGTCCGCTGGGTGATTTGACCCGCCGGATTATAAGCAAAACTCACATCCAGATCGTGCGTGGCCCCGCCACCAATGTCCTGGACGAGTTGCTGCAAGCGTCCTGCGGCATCGTGATTATAGTCCGTGGTCACGCCATTGCCGCGCGTCATCGCCGTTCGACGGCCATGCTGGTCATAGGTGTATTGCGCCAAGACGCCGACACCCGAACCGACACCATTTTCCCGGATCGCCGTGATCTGGCCCAGCGTGTTGTGGCTATAAGTGACGTAAAAGCCGTCTTGCCAGGTCATCCGTGTCCGGCGACCGGCAATATCATACTGATAGCTGATCTGGCCGAGATTGCCGGTCTGGGCCGTCAGGCGGCCAAGACCGTCATAGGCATTTGTGGTGGTGTAGCCGTTTTCGGTGCGCGATGTGACGCGACCAAGATTGTCGTAGACCGTCGTGGCGTCCTCGGCGGTTCCTGGAGCGTCTGCCTGTGTCACTCGGCCGAGATGGTCGTAGATGTATGCGATGAGGGCTCCGGAGCGGGAGCGATACTGGCTCACCCGGCCGTTCGCCGCATAAGACCATTGTTGGTAGTCGTTGGTATTAATCTGACCGCCATTGGACGCTTGCGCGTACTGGATCTGGCTTTGGCGATCGAAGCCGTCACGTACATAGCGGGTTAAATTGCCGGCCCCATCCGCCAAGGTGTCCAGTTGGCCATTATTGGTGAAGGTGCTTGCCCCCTCGAGTGTCGCGACAGTCGTGCCGTAGGCTGTCGTTACGCCGGTGACGCGGCTGAGCGCATCATACTGGTTCTTGGAGATCCGATCCGGTCCAAACGCGCCCTGAGAGCCCAGTGTGCAGGCCGAGCTCGGCGGCGATCCAAACGTATTGGGGTTCATGCGCTGGGCCGCACAATCAAGTCGACCGGCGCTGTCATAGGAATACTGGATCAGTGCCTGGGTCACGCCTGAAGACGAAAGCAGACGGGTGTGCGTGACCCGGTGATACGTGTCGCGCTGGATCGTCTGATATTCCAGTCCCGTGAAGTTAATCCAAGCCGTATCGGATTGGTCGGTTACCGTGCCGAATTGAACCTGTGTGACCCGACCGGCTGCATCATAGCTGGTGCGCGAGGCCGAATGGGCCAATCCGCCCGCGCCATCCGGATCAGGACCAATCTGGCCAATCACCCGGCCAAGAATGTCGTAGCGCGTGCGCGCCAAATCCGCGGACCCGGCGAGCGGGCCATCGACCGTCTCAAGATTACCCACGGTGTTGTAGGTAAAACTCGTCGTGGCCACTAATCCGCCATCACCGGACTGGGTGGTCACACTGAGGGGGTAAAGATTATTGACGCTGCCCGAGCCGCCAAAATTAATGGTGGTGCGGTTCTCCGCGCTCGTCCCCAGACACGATGGCGAGGCCCCGGAGGCACAGCTTGAGACAATGTTCGCATTGGTGATGGCGGTCGACGCCTGTGTGACCGTGTTTGAGTTCACCTTGTACCAGGCATATTGGGATAGATAGCTGATCCGCGTCTGCGGGCGATCGGCGCCCGCGGAGGGAGCGGGCGCCGTGACGGTCAGCATGCCACCATGCGTGTCGGCATAGGTGTAATCGGTGGTCTGCCCAGCCGGATCGGTCATCGAGGTGGGCTGATTACACGTGGTTGGATAGGTACATGAGGTCGGATAGATCCAGCTGGTGACCAAATCCGACAAACCGCTGCCTGATTTCGCGATCTGGCGCACTTCGGTGACATTACCGCGCGCATCATAGCTGTACTCGGTCGCATTGCCTTCGGGCAGTTCGACGCGCTGGACGAGATTGTCGGAATTGTAGGTATATGTGGTTCGGTGACCGAGGGCGTTTTCAACCGCCTGAACCTGACCATTCGACAGATCGGTCTCGATCTTGGTCTGACTGCCGGCCGGGTCGGTGATGGTCGTGGTGCGCACACCGGCATTATCGACATAGGCATAGCTGGTGGTCGTGCCGCCCGCGACGACGGAGCTGACCTGGGTGCCGGAATAATTGATCGTCACATCATCGGACGAACTGCCCGGCAGACGGATCCCGCTGACGCGATAGCCAAATAGATTGAACGTTGTGACCCCACCGGCTGCATCGGTGAAGGTCCGTTGCGAGCCGCTCGGATAGCCCATCGTCAGGCTTGGCCAGGTCTGGCTGTAGGAACAGGAAAACGCCGTGGGTGCACAATAATCGATACCGCGATTGAGCAGTGTGGCCGAGGTGACCCGGTTCCAGTCTTGGGCGTGGACAATACTGGTCGCAGTATCGAGTTGATACGTGAAATGCAGCATGAAGCCGCGATTGTGTTCCACTGATTGCAGGCGGCGATAGGTGAAGGTGACGCTGCCACCCCCGCCAAAACAGAACGGATCAAATGGATCGCAGGAGCCGCCACTTCCTGTGCTCTCACTAAAGGTCACGGTGTTGTAGTGAAAATCCAGGCGTTCCCCGTGCGGTGCTGTGATGGACGTAACGATCGCGATCACATTGTGGCTGTCCGCGTCCCAGAGCTCGCCGCTGTCGACCGTCTCGAACTCGATAACCGTCCCGTCAGCCGCCGTGTAGGTGTAACCGCCGGTGGTGGCCACCATGCGAGAGCCACTCTCTTGTTCGGGCACATAGGCGACCTCACTCGCCGACCAAACCATCGACTCCGCATACCCCATCACCGAGACGATACGCTTGCCATTCACCAGGCTCATTGATCCCCACAGGCTGTGTCGCCAGTCATCGCCGGAAAACAGCACGGCATAGCTCAGCGCCCCATCCCCGATCGAAATCGCCGGCGAGGATGTGGAATAGACCCCTGTGGGCGCGTCTACGCCACGCGCATCGATGGCGGGATAAACCAGATTGTCCCCATACCCGCTGCCCTGAGCGAGCGCGCCGGACGCACCGGTGATCGCGGCGAGCGAAACCAAGCCTGCGATGAGACCGATAGAAACAAGTCGAGTAAGTGCGCGCATGACAGTCCTCAAGCGTGATGTGTGATGAGAAGAACGAACGGCCGGCCGCGTCAGCGTCCGGCGATAGGCGCTCTAAGCGCCGGTTTTCTTCTTGCGAGTGCGATTATCGGCGGCGTCGTATTCGTATTCCGTCTTCACGCCATTATTGACGCTTCCGGAATGGTCGACCTGAACCAGACGCCCTTGCGCGTCATAGGTGTAGGTGATGGTTTCATTCGCCAGGGCCGGAGCGGCTAGAAGAAACGTTCCTGAGATCGCTGCACACATCAATCGCATTGACTGTCCTCCACAAAATACGATGGCGCGAAGGTCATTGGGGCCGATCTCGAAGCGAGCGAGGCATCTCCGCTTCGAGATCGGATCGTCGGCCGCAACGCGCGATCGTACGACGCACGCATTCGCGCTATGAGCGAAACGCTAGTCAGGATGATAGGTCACACGCAAGGGGGATTCGTAACATTCTTGCAATTTTTACGCGCTTTGTTTCCGAGAGTGACTAAAAGCTCGAAAAGTCGATTGGACTGATCGTTGCCACCGATTGCCACGACTGTTTCGAATATACGACAAACGTCTGATCGAAAGCGACTTGGGTTAAATCAAAAACAGCGATCTTCAATAGACCAAGCCCTTGTGACGCCTAACCGGCTCCCCATATCCGGGCTCCACTAGGATTGGATCAGACCTTTTGACGCCTGAGCATCACAGGGTCCTGTATCCAATGAAGCCCTGATCCGTTCGCGATCTACTGTTCCCGCAAAGCTTCTTCCGTGCAGCTGTAGCGTTCAATGAACTTGCCATCACCCGACAACTTATAGGATAGCAGTCGCTAAACAGCACGCGGAGTGAACTTGGGTATCAATGTCAACGACAAGGTGGTTGAGCACGATGACAGTCATTCTCGACGAGTTGTAACCAGCTTGGAAAAGTGTCCAACGGTGGGCTCAACTGATGGCATGCCGGTGCATTTTGTGTTTCGCCGCGTGAAAGAGCGAGGTCATTCAGGCGACGGGAACCCCCTGATTTACGCTCTGAAGGGGCTGCAATCTTATCAATTTGTGGACGGTCACAGGGGTATCATTCTCGAACGAGCACGCGAAATCATTGGCAAACTCGAATGCGATTTCGATGGCATCCTCGCCTGTCCTTCGTCGAATTCCTTCAATGCAGAATTTGCCACGCTATTGAGTGAAGTTCTCGGCGTTGATCTGATCGATTCCAGCTGGATGGCGAAAACAACCATCAAAGATGCGATTACGGAGCTCGAAGCAGTCTTTCCCGAGCTACAGGGGGCCAAGCGCCACGCTGCTGTAAAACAACTGAATGCGTGGCGAAATTCGCCGGGAGATTCTCTTGTTTCGATGAAGTTGGTTGATCAGAAGGTAAGAAGTCTGGTGAAACCCATTGTTCCACAAACTTCAGTTGATCTAAGCGGAAAATCTCATATTTTGGTCGCTGATGATCTGATGGCATCTGGCGCAACCCTTCGCTCGGCGATGCATACATGTTTGGCAAATGGCGCTCAGAATGTCAGCGGAATTTGCTTCATGAGCCGGCTTAAGTCCTGATCGGATGAGCTTGACGAATTATCAACGCTCGCCTACTTAAATAGTCACGGATGCAAATCCCGACCGTATTTATGCCCTGCGGTCGATAAATATCAGGGAGGGAGCAATCCCTTCGGGTCCGAGCAGCGCCTTAGCGAGGCCAGTGATAAGCACGAATTTCGCTAAGCTAGGCATCGGCTAGCAATCTTTAAAGGGGCCCTTGGGCCCCTTTATTGTTTTCCTATTTGGATTCATTGATTTGTGGCGTGAGCTGGCGATAAAGCGTCGAACGTGACACGCCAAGCTGATCGGCAATGGCCTGCATTGAATGCCCACCCGCGAGTTTCAGCTTCTTCGCCATCTCAATCTGATCTGATGACATCGCGGCTGGGCGACCAAGACGGACCCCTTTAGCTTTGGCATTCGCGAGACCAGATCGCGTACGCTCACCAATGAGTGCGCGCTCATATTCTGCAAGCGCACCGAAAACATGAAATACCAGCTTTCCACCGGCGGTCGTGGTATTGATGTCTTCGGTGACTGAGATGAATCCTATCCCCCGTTCGCCGAGTTGATCCACGGTCTCGATTAGCGAGCGGAGTGATCTCGCAAGGCGGTCCATTTTCCATACAAGGACCACATCTCCTGACCTGCGCCCCACGACGCCCGCGTTTTTTATGGGAGTCCTCCGGTTTGATATCTGATGGGTTGAAGCTTGGCGATAGCGCCGTGAGCTGAGCCTTCGATCAGCTCGGGCGAACGGCGCGCTTGTGCGGGTGTGGCGCCGCCCAGGGCGGAGTGTGGCCGGGTGTGGTTATAGTCGTGGCGCCAGCGGGCAATGATCCGGCGTGCATGGGCCAGGCTCTCGAAGACCTCCTCATTGAGGCATTCATCCCGGAACCGGCCGTTGAAGCTTTCCACGAAGCCGTTCTGCTGCGGTTTTCCCGGGGCGATGTAATGCCAGCCGACGCCGGTTTCATTCTGCCAGTAGAGGATCGCCCTGGACGTGAACTCGGTGCCGTTGTCGCTGACGATCTGCTTGGGTTTGCCGTAAAGCCGGATCAGCGCGTCCAGTTCCCGCGCCACACGCAGGCCCGAGATCGAGGTGTCCGGGATCAGGGCCAGGTTCTCACGCGTGAAGTCGTCGATCACGGCCAGCACACGCATGCGACGAGCTGCGCCGAACACATCGGATAAAAAGTCCAGGCTCCAGCGCTGGCCGGGACCTGAAGGTGTTTCCATCGGCCGGCGCGTTCCCGTCGCCCGCTTGCGGCCCTTGCGTCGCTTCACCGCCAGGCCTTCTTCCGTGTAAAGCCGGCGCAGCTTCTTGTGGTTTATCACGATGCCCTCGCGTTCCAGCATCAGACCGATGCGCCGATAGCCGAAGCGTCGCCGCTCGGCGGCAATCTCGCGCATGCGTTCACGGATCTGCACATTGTCGGGCAAGCGCTTGCGGCGGACCGTCTTGGGATCGACGCGCACCAGCTGACAGGCGCGGCGCTGGGACAGATCATGATCCTTGATCGCCTCAAGCGCCGCTGTCCGCCTTTGCCGGGGCGTCAAGAGTACTTTCCCAAAAGGTCTTTCAGGACAGTATTGTCCAGCATCTGCTCGGCCAGCAGCCGCTTGAGACGCGCATTCTCGTCCTCAAGCGATTTGAGCTTCCGGGCATCCGACACCTCCATGCCGCCATACTTCGCCTTCCAGCGGTAAAACGTGTTCTGGCTGATGCCGTGCTCCCGGCACACCTCGCTCGTCGGTCGCCCGCGCTCCTGCTCGGCCAGGATCGCGATGATCTGCTGTTCTGAAAATCTGCTCTTTCTCATGGGTCCGTCTCCTAGCAAGACAGACTCCCATTTCAAATGCGGGACTTTGCGGGGCGCAGGTCACGTGCGGGGCCAGCGGCTCTTACTTCAAATCGCCTCACACTCTGGTTGCTCAGACCGCTTCTTCGGCTGCCTTTGGATGGCCTGAACGCTCGCTAAAAAGGGCCGGGCACTCTACGGCACGTGCCCAGTGCGCCTACTGATAGAAACGCTCCATCAGTTCCCACTTTTATGATTAGATTTCTATCGTTTGGTGTGTCTCCAAGCCTCGATCCAAAAGTGAGCAATCTCCACTGACACGAAATCTGCGGATTAAAAAAACACCCCTCACTCTCTTAGATAATGCTCAGAACAACGCGCTAATCGAGATCCCAAACATCCGGCGCATCGTTCTGGCCAGGTGCGCTGAGTCGGAGAACCCCACCGCATGCGCGGCATATGTGTGACTTTCCCCACTCATGATCATGAGCACCGCTTGCTTAAGGCGTGTCCAAAGGATCCATTGACGAAACGGCAGGCCCATTTCGAGTTGAAACAGATGTGAAAAATGCGATCGAGACAATCCTAGGCTCGCCGCTGCGTCTCGCGCTGAAAACCCGGCCGGTAATGCCCCGTTCGGACACGCGATAATGGCAGCGAACCGATCTGGCAGTTTAGCCAGCGGCCGGTTTTCTAACTGCGCTATGATATTCTCGACCGTAACGACCTTTTTCGTTTTGATCGTTGGGATCTTGTTGCCTTCAAAAAGCTTTGGCTCGACGAAGAGAAGGTCGCTGACCTCAGAGGTCGCTTGAACAAGATGCTGAACCCCACTGGGAATCGCCCTGACGTTGGAGGCGACCGACCACAGCTCATCATCAGCCGTCAGTATCTTAGCGCTCGACGAAAAGACCAACTGGACCGCGTAGTGCGCGTGCCTTTTACTATCACCAATTGGCCCTCGGTAATGCGCCCAACCCGGCTCAACACGCAGTTTGCCGTACCAGTTTTCATTTTTGGACGCAGACATGGCGCAATAATTTCTTGAGTAACTTGGTTGGATTTAATCGTTTGGTTGGGTGTTGGACTTAATTTTGAGGGGAGCGTCCATTTGTCGCGTAATCACAAGATACGACGGGAGGAGGGGCGACATTCCAGCGATGTCCACAATCGGTCAAGCCTATGTAGGTCGAGACAATAGGCTCACTCCCATACGGTTCGTACTGGCTACGGCAGTATTGGTTGAGCACGCCATCATTGTGACCCAAGGCCCACTGCCGCCGCCGCCGCTGGCCGTGAATGCGTGGTCGCTTAGCTACATCGCAGTCAATGCGTTCTTTATTTTGAGCGGCTTTCTAATCGCGGACAGCTTGGAACGCCGAGCAGATATATTTACCTATGCGGCCTCTCGCGCGCTTCGCATCATGCCGGCACTGGTATTCCTGTCCCTTGCTGCCGTCTTTATCTTCGGGCCCTATTTTACCGAAATGACGATGGCTGAGTACTGGTCCAGCGGTCAAACATGGCTGTTTCCCGTTCAGGTGCTCGGGTTCTTAGATACTTCGCAAGGCCCCGCTGGAATTTTTACCGACCTGCCGTGGGCTGGAGAATTCTCAGCCACGTTGTGGACACTGCGATATGAAATGATCGCATATATCGCCGCAGCGATTATTTTCTTTTCGCCTCTTCCTTGGAACAAATACACACACCTCGTCTTATTCGCGGTGACAGCGGGCGCGTATCTAGCCCTTAGCCTTGTTTGGAGTGACGCTCCCGCCATAATCATGAGTTCTGCGCGGCTTTCAGCGGCCTTCACCTTGGGTATGGTAGTGCACGGTTGGCGACACTCAATTCCGGTGGTGCCCTGGCCAGCAATTGCCGCACTGCCACTTTGGTTGATGGCGGGCGAAGCCCCTTGGGCTGAACCGCTTTTGAACATCGCGCTATCGGCGATCATTTTCTGGTTTGCGTTCGCCAACCTCAGCGGCCTGCCGACCTGGTCAACAATTCCCGATTGGTCCTATGGGATCTATATTTGGCACTATCCGATTATGCAGGCTGTCTTGTATTTCGATTCGGATGCCGACCCTCTTCTCATCGGGGCAATTTCCTTACCGACTTCGTTCTTGATCGCTGCTTTTTCATGGTCGTTCATCGAAAAGCCGAGTCTTCGATTGAAGGACAGGACGGGGGAGGGGCTTCGCACGGTTTTCGGACGCGCTAATAAGCAGATAGTGCGGACCGATCCGTAGAACTGAATAGCGTCACAGCGAACCAATGAGGGTATCGGTTGTTTCGAACGTAATAGGCTTGGATCAACCCATGCGCTCGATGCACTGGTTGATGAAGGAGGAATAGATGATCGACCGTCGCAGGCTTCTTTTGCAATCACTCGGCACGTTAGGTCTTGCCTCGATCGCCACACCAGCTGTGTTCGCCGACAATGAAGTCCTCGTTTTTAAGTCACGGACTTGTGGCTGTTGCAATGCGTGGATTGATCACTTGGAAGCCGCCGGTTTTTCGGTTCGCGCACGCAATATGGCGGACGTCACCTCGATCAAGACGCGCTATAATGTGCCCCAAGAAATGTGGTCCTGTCACACCGCGATTGTTGAAGACTATGTCATTGAGGGTCACGTTCCCGCTCAGGACATCCGCCGGCTCCTTGAGCAACGGCCCCCCGTAGAAGGTTTAGCCGTGCCCGGCATGCCGGCCGGCTCTCCTGGCATGGAAGTTCAAGGGTATCGGGAAGCCTATAACGTTTGGGCTTTCGGAAACGACCAACTCGAAGCCTTCGCGCGGTATAGCTAGCTGTGGTTAGGATCAGATGGTCCGGGCCGTCAGGGGCCACATCATGAGACGGGCTACCTTCATCGACACACACGTCGGTGCACGGCTACGACTTCGCCGCAGCATTCTAGAAATGAGCCAGTCTGAGTTAGGTGACCAGCTAGGTGTCAGTTTCCAGCAGATCCAAAAATATGAACGCGGTACCAATCGCCTAGGCGCAAGCCGACTCTTTAGCGCCGCCAAGGTACTACAGGTGGAAGTCGGCTATTTTTTCGAGGGCCTGAACGAAACCCCAATCGGCTCCCCCGCCGACAGCATCAACGAGACCGTATACGAATTCATTGCTAGTGCGGATGGTCTGGAACTGGCTAAGGCGTTTTCTTCCATATCGCGGCGCGGTGTTCGGCGCCGCTTGATCGAGTTGATCAGAGCTTTAGCGTGACGAAGGGTGATTGGCACACGATCAGTTCACGGTCCCGCCCAATAATTCGAGGTTTTTTGAACATCGCTCGCAGCGATCGCCTTCGACCTCGGCGTTTTAGCAATTGAGTATGGAGAGCACGAAAATGAAATTACAGGCTTCTATCAACCGATACGCCGCAAAACTCTCTACAAACCGCGGACGCGCCTGGGTTGCCAGCGCACTTTCCGCGTTATTGTTGAGCGCGCCGGCGTTCGGACACAAGACGTTTTTGGCCGCCGAGCGGCACCTCTGGGAAACGGGCGACACTGTCGAGGTCGGACTGACAAGCGCATTGGAATTTCCTGACGTCGAGTATGGCCCCGCCCTCGATCGTGTTTCGTTCACGTCTGTGGTGGTGGCAAATACGCAGGTCCAAAATCTCTCGTTCGCAGAAGGAGAGAGGGCTCTGTCCGTGTCGTTTCAGGCCGAAGAAAGCGGCTTTTCGGTTGTTGCCATGAGCACTCATCCGCGCGCTGGCGAAATCAGCCCAGAAGGCGCGGCAGCCTATTTTGATGAGATCGAGGCTCCAGCAGCCATCCGACAAGCCTTCGAAGATCTCCCCGGTTCGCCGCCCTTGAATAGAAGCTACTCCAAGCACACGAAGGTGTTTTTGTGCATCGACAGTTGTGAGACGGGCCAGGAAGCTGCCCACACCCCTGTCGGGCAGGCGTTGGAATTCATCGGCGTTGCCGATGAGGAGAGGTCTTTCGCTCTACACCGTCATGGCCAAGCCGTTGAGAACCAACGCGTAACGATCTACTCGGATACAGGAGAGCAAACTTACGCGGTAACGAACGAGGACGGAGTCGTGCTAGTAGACCCATCAATTGCAGGCGTAGTGTTGTTGTCTGCGGTTTGGGTTACTGCTCCTGACGAGCCATCAGGTGTTTATCATAGCGATCAAGCCACACTGACTTTTCGTCTAGAAGAGACTGGGTGAGCCGTACCGATCAATCGTCGATGTCCTTGAGATATCATTTCATCCACGCGTTCAATTCGATTGTGTGGGCGCCGCCCCGTCCATTCGTCGTCAATCCTGAGGTCGCTCATATAACGCTCGCGCGTCAGGGTATTAAGTCGAGACTTATGCGTTTATGGTGTGCAGTTATACTCACGATACTGATTGGGCTTTTTAGCCCAATGGAGTCGCACGCCATCAGCCAACATGAAAACGACGGCCATGACCGTTTTGGTCTCATCCTGGCCTTCGCGGATGATGAAGGCGCACATATCGAACATGTTGGCCTTGCCGTTCACGAGGATGAACACGAGCACCTAGGGGTAGACGGCGAAGACAGCCACCACACCGGCCACATTCACCTTGGACACGATCTATCAACTACGCTACCGGTCGTCGGACATCTGATGTTGGCCGTGGAAGCTGATATTCGCTTTGACTTGGCCAACCAGCGTACGCCTTCGGGTGCACCGACCTCCATTCTGAAACCACCAACATTCTACCTGTGACGTCTTCGTACTGGCGGCGCTTTGCGCCCGTTTCGTTCTAGATTTCACAGGAATTTTCCATGTTTATGCGAATTTTCGTGCTCGCCGGAACGGCGATGCACATGAGCGTTATGCTTATCACGCCTGCGTCGGCGCAAAATGTCGATGCACCGGAAATAACCCGCGATCACGCGGTGTTGTGGGCCCTTCGAGACGCACCTGAGGTGGCTGCGTCGGAGTTTATACTTCGATCTCGAGAACATCAGATCGACGATGCACAACGGAGATTGAATCCTCGGTTGGATGTCTCCGTGGAGAACTTTGCGGGTTCGGGTGCCTTCAGCCCCATTGATCGAGCTGAGACGACCGCGACGATCATGCAGACTTACGAGCGCGGGGGCGATCGCCGAGCGCGAACTGAGTTCGCGCGTCAGGGCCTTAGGCTTGCCGAAGTCGAAGCGCGCATCGCTCAGTTGGACTTGATCGAAACGGTCGAGACCAACTTCTTAAATGTGCAGATTGCCCGTGCCCGAGTTGAACTTGCAGAACAGCGGTTGAGCTCATTTGAGCAGATCAGCGCGATCGTTGATCAGCGTGTTCGGGCTGCGCGCGAACCGGTCCACACACGTGAACGAATGGATGCGCAGTTAACCGGCGCTCGTATCGACATTGAAGTAGCAGTCCAATCGCTGGAAGCCGCGCGGGCGGATCTGACGGCTTACTGGAACGGTGATGACGACGTCCGTGTCGTGCCCGCTAACTTCAACCTCGCGGATCTCCAATCAACGATGACCGTCGAGACACAGAGCATGGAAGAGCGTTATGCCGCGGCACAGCGTTCACTTGCTGAAGCGAGAATAACCCAAGAGGTGGCTCGCGCGACCCCTGATATCGATGTTGGATTACAGGCTCGGCATTTCCAGAACGGCAATGAAGCCGCGTTGGGTTTCCAAGTCTCCATACCGCTCCAGGTGCGAAATAATAATCGCAGTCGCATTGCAAGCGCTCGCTCTGAGATGCAGGCCGCAGACCGCACTATCGAGAGCGTGCGTCGAAGCACAGATCGCGAACGTCGATCTCTGGAGCTTCGTATCAACCGCACGACGGCCGAGATCGAGCGGATTGATGCATGGTTGCTGCCCCAATTGGAGCAGAGCCTCGAAAGCGCACGAAGCGGGTATCGGCGCGGTAGTGCGACTTACCTCGAGATCTTTGACGCTCAAATGGCGCTGAACGCGGCATTTGAGCGGCGCATCGATGCCTTTGCCGATCTCTATCTGTCCCAAATTCGGCTGCGACGCCTGTCGGGCACCAATCACCTGCTCGCGGCGCGCTGAGGAGCCACACAATGAAACAGACTATTCGGACCTATCTGGCGGTGGGTACCGCCATCCTTGGCGCGTGCGCTCTCGCAGCATGTTCGTCGGGTAACGCGGTTCAGGACGCGGACGTTGAAGTTGCCTCTGGCGACTACGAACGAGGCCCCAATCGCGGTCGACTACTTCGATCTGGTGACCTCGAGATTGAGGTGACCATTTTTGAAGCGGGCGTCGATCCGCAGTTTCGCTTGTATGCATACCAGAACGGCCTGCCGATCGATCCTTCCAACGTCGACGTCTCACTCGAGCTCGGGCGACTGGGCGGCGTGACGGACGTTTTCGCCTTCACGCCAGAGAACGATTACCTCGTTGGAGACGGTGTTGTTGTTGAGCCGCATTCATTTGACGTGCGAGTTCAAGCGCGTGCGGGCGGCATGAGTGGCCAATGGAGCTACGAGTCCTATGAAGGCCGCACCACAATCGCTCAAGATCAAGCTGACGCTGCTGGAGTTGCTGTGGAAACGGCAGGACCAGGCGTGATCGAAGAAGTTGTCTCGGTGTTCGGTCGATTGGAGTTCGAACCGAGTGCGGAGGCCGAGATCGCAGCGTGGTTGCCGGGGCGTATTTCTAGTCTCGACGCGCGTCTTGGAGACCGAGTTGAAGCTGGACAAAGACTGGCCAGAGTTACCGCTCGCGACAGCCTGCAAACCTACTCGGTGACGACGCCTATCGACGGCATGGTTGTCGCTCAGAATGCGACGCTCAACAGCCCGACCGGTGGTGAACCCATGTATGTGGTCGCTGATCCGGAGCAGTTGCATGCGGAGTTGTTCGTCTATCCGTCCGATCTCCAAAAGATCGAAATAGGTCAACCGGTGATGCTCACCAGTACCGATGGGCAACGGACCTACACCAGCGCCGTGGAGTTTTTGCTCCCTTCTGTGGACGACATGAACCAACGGTCGATCGTCCATATCGAAACGCCCAATCCAGACGAAACGTGGCGGGCTGGCGAAGCGGTGACAGCGGATATCGTTGTGGGTCGAGAAACCGTTCCACTCGCCGTGCGTACACGTGCGCTTCAGCGGTTCCGCGATTTCACCGTCGTCTACGCCCGGGTTGGCGAGACCTACGAAGTTCGAATGCTGGAAATTGGCCGGCAGACACCCGAATGGACCGAAGTCCTGGGCGGTCTTGAGCCTGGAACCGAATACGTCACCGACAACGCATTCCTAATCCGCGCGGACATTGAGAAGTCCGGCGCCAGCCACGATCACTAGGGAGGACGATGATGCTTGAAGCCATCATTCATCAGTCCATCCGATATCGGTGGGCTGTATTGTTTGCCGTGCTCGCGTTATGTGCGCTCGGCATCTACAATTTCCAGCGT
>Ga0070726_10001812_pt1 | contig 20414 bp, 19 predicted proteins | sample tdAd471_FD_67275 | JGI IMG/M metagenome (GOLD analysis project Ga0070726, IMG submission 67275) | Marine sediment microbial communities from the Atlantic coast under amendment with organic carbon and nitrate - tdAd47.1 | ecosystem: Environmental > Aquatic > Marine > Coastal > Sediment | place... | reverse complement strand
ATTAAAATAGCGGGTGCCAGCGATAAGCTCACCGCCACCCGCGCGGCTCTGGCCGGCGATATGGGGCTGGCGGTGTTGCTCGCGTACCTGCTGATGGTCGCTATCTTCCGCCATTGGGGCTACCCGCTGCTGATTATGTTAACCGTGCCTCTGGGCATTGCTGGCGGTATTTTCGGACTCTGGTTAATGAACCTGCTACCCAGTGTCCGTCAGCCCTTCGACATGATTACCATGCTTGGTTTTCTGGTGCTCATTGGTGTCGTGGTTAACAATCCGATCCTGCTTGTCGAACAGGCCCTGCAAAATCGTCGCCGGGGCATGGATATTGCCACGGCGGTGATTGAAAGCACTCGGGTCCGGGTCCGGCCCATCATGATGACGACCCTGACCACGCTCGGTGGGTTGGCGCCCCTGGTTTTTCTCCCGCGCGAGGGTACCGAGCTCTACCGTGGCCTGGGAATTATCGTGCTGTTTGGCTTGCTCTCATCAACCCTGCTCACGCTGACCTTCATGCCGTCGTTGCTGGCCCTGGTATTAAAGCTGGGCGAACGGCTTAAAGGTGGCGTCACCGGGGAAGCGGCCCTAGGGCGGTGATCTGTTTTTAAGCGGTTCTTCAGGAATCCATACCGCAAAACTAACGGGTTCTGTTACCGTATGCGTTCGTTGCCATTGGGCAATGATCGTCCTGTCATTTCTGGTGCAAGCAGCGGGTTTGGGCCGGGCTGGACAGGAAGATATCTAATTAAATTTCCGGGAGAGAATAATGACCGTTCCATTTTGGTGTTTGGTGATCGCAGCGTTTCTGCCCTACGTGCTCAGTGGAGTGGGTGGCTACTACAAAATGAAGCAGTTTGGTTCGGTAGATATTAAGAACCCCAGACAGCAGGCTGCGAAACTGGAAGGTGTGGGTTCACGGGTGCAGGCTGCGCAGGATAATTCCTGGGAGGCATTAGCGGTTTTTACGGTTGCCGTGTTTATCGCCCACTTTGCCGGCGCTGATGCGCAGGCTTCCGCGACTGCCGCGATGTTATGGGTAGGTGCTCGTATTGCCCATCCGATTATTTATATGATGGATATCGGACCACTGCGGACACTGGCGTTTGTGGTCGCACTGGGTGCCGTTATCTGGTTGCTGGTGCTGGCTGCAAATGCGCCAGGCATGATGAGCCTGCCAGGTTAACAGCAGTAACAGGCGCCAGGGCCTGACTGTCATAGACCCGTTTCGTCCATAGTGGCGGGCAGATCGATCAATATTAAACGGCGGAGAAGAAAGCCTCGATAGAAGGGCTTCTCCGCCGTTTTTTTATGCAGGATTGTTTTCCAGGTCATTAGTTTCTGAGGAGGAATTAAGATGCGTATAGCGGTGTTGGGAGCAGGCGGGTTAGGTTGTGTCATCGGTGGTTATCTTGCCCATACCGGGCAGCAGGTAACCTTGATTGGCCGCCAGGCCAACATGGATGCGATCCGCAAGGATGGTTTGCGGATAACCGGGCCGCGAGGTGACTTCTGCATTCGCGACAATCTTGAATGCGTTACCGAGCCTGATCAGGCCGAGGGCCATTTTGACTACCTGATGCTCTGCGTAAAAAGCAAGGATTCGGCGGCGGTGATGGCCTCGTCGGCTGAGCTGGTTAAGCGTTGTGACACCGTATTTACCCTGCAAAATGGCATCAACAAGGAGGCCGGCATGTTCGCCTGGGCGGGGGAAGAGAAGGTCATTGGCTCTTCTACCATGGAAGGCGCCACGCTGATGGCACCGGGTGAGTGTATTAACCCCTTTACCGGCCCGGTGACCGCCTATTTTGGTGAATATGACGGCACCATCACACCCAGGGTAGAAGCAATTACTGAAGCCTTTAACAAGGCCGATCTCAACAGCCGGGCGGTGGACTGCATTGCCCAGGTACTGTGGGAAAAAATGATGCAGATTGGCGTCGCGTCCAGCTGGTCGGTCAGCACCCTAGGTGGCGGAGACTTCTATTTTTTCGACGGTATCACCGTTTACGAAGGCGCCCAGTCCTACGTGCAGATCGCCCTCGAGCTCATGGAGGTTTATAAGGCCAAGGGTTATGAGATACAGGATTTTTATGCGCCGATGACCCAGTTTAAGGATTTTGAAAAGGGGACCCTCGAAGAGGGTACCCAGTTAATGATGAAGTGGGGTAATGAGCTCAAGGCGGCAGATATGAAAAGCCGGACTTCCATGCATGTCGATCTGACCCGCGGCAAGAAAATGGAAGTCGATGAAATCATCAAACCCTGGTTAGACGAAGCGACCCGTCTGGGAATCGAGACACCCACCGTGGTTGCGGCCTATCGGATTATGAAGGTGCTTAATCACTACCTGGATTAATGCCATGACCCAGTTAACGAAGATTCTGGCAATGACCCCGGATCAGGCGGCGTTTCGCCAGTTTGAACAGGACGGCTGGCGCACGTCTGCACCGGTCTATTACGATGCAATTACCGGAGTGAATCGCCAGTCGATAGGGCCGATGCTCGCGGCCGCACACGTGGGTGCCGGCAGCGAGATGCTAGATCTGGCGGCTGGGCCGGGGCACATCAGTGCGGCGGCAGCCAGCCTGGGTGCCAGCGTAATCGGTATTGATTTCAGCGCCGAAATGGTCTCTGAAGCGCAGCAGCGGTTTCCATCGCTTGAATTCCAGCAGGGCGACGCTGAGCAAATACCCCTGGCGGATGGCAGTCGAGATGCGGTGGTCATGGGTTTCGCGTTATTCCATTTTGCGCGTCCCGAGCTGGCTCTGCTGGAGTGTTTTCGGGTGCTGCGACCGGGTGCCTATATTGCGTTTACCGCGTGGGATCTGCCCACCCCCGGTAGTGGTTTGGCTATCGCCGGCGAGGCGCTGCAAACCTATGCGAAGATGGACCTGGGGCTCCCCGAGGGCACGCCCTTTCATCGCTTTAGTGAGGCTGAAGAATCGGCGAGAACATTGATGAAAGCCGGTTTTACCGATTGTGGGTTTAAGTCGGTGCCACAAACCTGGCGGATGTCTGACCCGAATGAACTTTACGAAGGCCTGAGCCGTGCCTCCGTGCGGATGAAAACCGTGTTCCAGATGCAAACAGAGGAGATTCAGGGTCAGTTGCGCAGGGCCATGGCTGAGGCGGTTTCGGCGCAGGCCATGGTCGATGGCCAATATCAGGTAGCGATGCCCGCAGCGCTCTCCTGGGCGCGAAAGCCTGGGCCGGCCTGACGCGGATATCCTGGGTGCGTTGAAGCCGGATGGACAGTCCTGTTTAATAACGCCGCTGGTGAGCAAACCGGTGGGGCATCATTAAAGCGGAATCCATTAGCCACACAAATTGCCGGGTGCCTCGATTTACTTCGCCTGAAAGTAATGACTGGTATCCGTGCTGAAGCCGTTTCCCGGAATCTGAATTGCCGCCCGATTGGTTGGCGATCAATGATAGAAATGAAACTAACGGGCCGTTCCGTCGGCTGGAGTAGGGTGTTATGGAATTGATCCTGTACGAGTGCTCCGGGTTGCCGGGTCAGAAAACTGTGGTTTCTGGTCGGGGGCAACACGGGTGATGCAGCGCTTACTGAACAAACTGCTCGATGACCTTCCGCCCGGTGCCTATCAACGCCAGGACGAAAGCGCGGATGCCATGTTTTACAGCTTTCCGCGGCTGGTGACCCACATTGATGAGCATGCGATCGCGGCGGTGACCCGGCTGTACCGTGACTGGTTACCCCCCGGCGGGGCAATACTTGACCTGATGAGCAGCTGGGTAAGCCACCTGCCTGAGGAGATTGCCTATGGCCGGGTTGCTCTGCTGGGGATGAACGCGCAGGAGCTCGCAGCTAACCCGCGCGGCAATGATTTTAAAGTTCACGATTTGAATCTTGAGCCGACACTGCCCTATGCGGATGATGAGTTTGATGCGGCGACCATTTGTGTCTCCATTGATTACCTGACCCGACCAGTCGAGGTGCTGAAAGAACTGGGTCGGGTGCTCAGGCCCACAGCGCCCCTGATGATTACTTATTCCAATCGATGTTTTCCGACCAAGGTTGTCGCGGTTTGGCTGCAGTTGTCGCTCGCCGAACGTGGCCAGCTGGTGGCCCACTGGATCGACCAGGCCGGGCTTTTCTCCGTGGCCCAGGTGGTTGACGGCTTAACCGATCAGGGTGACCCGCTGCTGGCAGTGATTGCCCGGGTTAAACCAGAGTAACCCGACGCGACCGCACGCGCCGGTGCGGTTGGGGGTTATCGGGCCAGTGCTGAGTTGGATTCCACCGTCATTTCCGCATCTTCTGGCCCAAAATCGGGTCGATTGGGGGTATAGACCACGACCCCGTGGCACTCATCAGTAATACAGCCACCGTAGTGCAACACATTGGGAAAATGGAAAACATCGCCGGGGCCGACATCAAACACTTCGCCGGTTTCAGGGAAACTGAACCGCAAAACCCCGGTTAGCCCCATGATCACCTCCTCGCCGTGGTAGCCCCCGGGCTTGGTGATTTTGACGTGGTTACCCTCGGCGTCACGTTTGAAGACCAGGTGCTGCACCGTGGTGCGAGGGCCGTGCCAGTATTTTTGATAAAAACGGTCCGGGACTATCTCGTTGAGTTTGTCCTTGTCACTCCCGGTATTAAAAAGGATGCGCGGTCCCTGATTGTAGCGTTCGGGAATCACGCTGCTGGCACTGGCCTGAGTGCAGGCCACGGCAACAATTGCAGCAAAGCACAGGCGCTGGGTAAGGGAGCGGCTCATCTTGTTTTCCTCCGTAAACTCTGGTCCTGTAGTATCGCAATGCTAGTCACTAATGTGATGTTATCGTTCTGTTTTTGCCAGGGAGAGGAAAATGAACAAGGGTGAGTTTTACGCCGATGCGGATGCCAACAGCAGCGGCCCTTTGCAGGGTATTCGCGTGCTGGAGGCGACCAATTACGCGTCCGGTCCGGTCTGCGGGATGATTCTGTCCGATTTTGGTGCGGAATCGATTAAGTGTGAAATGCCCGGAAAAGGCGATCCCAATCGCGGGGTTCCGCCCTTTTATAGCGATGAAAAGGATACCGAGTCCTCGGTGGTGTTCGCCGGTATTAACCGAGGTAAAAAGGGCGTCACACTGGATTTTCGGCAGGCCGAAGGGCAGGAGCTGTTCCGTAAACTTGCCGCCAAAGCTGACATTATTATTGAGAATTTCACCCCCGGCACCATGGCCAAATGGAATCTCGGCTATCAGCAAATACGTGAGATCAAGCCTGACATCATTTACATCTCTATCAGCGGCTTCGGTCAGTTCGGTCCGCTGCATCACAAAAAAGGTTTTGATCCAGTGGGTCAGGCCATGGGCGGGCTGATGAGTGTCACCGGTGAAAAAGGCGGTCGGCCACTGCGAGCCGGCACGGTGATTGCCGATGACATGGCCGGCTGGCAGGCGGCTCTCGGGGCACTCGCCGCTTTGCAATATCGCAACTCAACCGGCAAGGGCCAGTGGGTCGATGCCTGTCTGACCGATGCTCAGCTTTACGCATCATCGCTTGGGGTGATGGGAGCGGCTAACGGTGATTATGTCTGGCAGCGCAACGGCAATTCCCTGGGTGGCGGCGGACCCATGAATACTTATTTATGTGGTGATGGTGAGTATGTGTCGGTTTTTGCCCCGTTTGACCCCCATTGGAAAGCACTCTGTGGGTTGATGGGCCGCGAAGAGCTGATTGACGATCCGCGTACCAACACCTGGCAAGCCCGAGAACAGAATGCCGAGTTTGTCGATGAGGTGGTCGATGGCTGGTTGGGGAATCTCACCAGTGACGAAGTGATCGCCGCCTGTGACTCGGCACAAATAGTGGTGGCACCGGTGCTCGGATTTGATCAGATAATCAAGAATGAGCACTTTAAAGAACGCGACATGATTTATGAGGTGGAGCATCCTAAACATGGCCCCCTCACCCACTTTGGGGTGGCCGATAAATTCTCCGTAAGTCCGGCGCATATCAAGGCGACGGCACCCATGTTGGGGGAACACAATCAGCAGATTTATGAACAGGAGCTCGGGCTGTCGACGAGTGAAATAGCTGCACTACGAGAGAAAGGCGTTATCTGACCTCGGGAAGGGGGCAGTCGGGCCCGGTTGGGCTGTTAACACTGGAATTTAAAAAGGAAGAAGTCATGGGGAATGAATACAAAGGAAAAGTAGCGCTGGTAACGGGCGGTGGTTCGGGTATTGGCAGGGCGACGGCCCTGCAGTTTGGCTCGCTCGGGGCAAAGGTGGTTGCTGCGGATATTAACGAAGCCAGTGCTCAGGCGACGGCCAAAGCGATTGTTGATGCCGGTGGTGAAGCCACCGCTACTCTGGTGGATGTAGCCGACGGCAAGTCGGTTGAGGCGATGGTCGCTTTTGCCGTTGCCACCTATGGCCAGCTCGATTGCGCTTTTAACAACGCTGGAATTGAGGGCGAGGGCGGTTCGGTGGTTGATTGCACCGAAGAGAACTGGGCGCGCACCATCGCCATTGATCTCACCGGCGTCTGGTTGAGCATGAAACATGAAATCCCGGCCATGCTCGCCTCCGGTGGGGGCACTATCGTCAACACCGCCTCGGTGGCAGGGCTGTCGGGCACGCCTGGATTGCCCGCCTACGGTGCGGCTAAGCATGGCGTGGTTGGACTGACTAAAGGCGCTGCTAAGGAATATGCTGCTCGTGGCATTCGTGTTAACGCCGTGTGTCCTGGCGTGATTGAAACCCCCATGGTTGATCGACTCGCTGCCGAACGGGCAGAAACCCGTGAAGCCTTCAACCAGATGCATCCCATTGGCCGTACCGGCCAGCCGGAAGAGATTGCCGAGGCGGTTATCTGGCTCTGCTCGCCGGCGTCCAGCTTTGTCACTGGCCACGCCATGGCCATTGACGGCGGCTTACTCTCTGCCTGGACCTGATCGCAATTTGACAGTTTTCGCTAACGGACTGAGGAAGGCCTAACCTAGAACTAAATGATTTTTTTGCTCTATATTAATTCTCTTAGGGAATAAAATAACTCGTCGATTCGTCCTGAAAACGATTAGGGAGTTATTGTGGCAGCAGAAAAAAACAGGAAGCATCAGATCGTTATCGTTGGCGGAGGTGCTGGCGGTATGTCCGTTGCTGCGGCGCTTAAGCGAGCCCGTCCCGGACTGGATATCGCACTGATTGAGCCTTCTCAGGAGCTCTACTACCAGGCAGGCTGGACATTAGTGGGCGGTGGTTCCATGACCCAGGCGCAGACGGTAAAGCCCCGACGGCAGTTTATTCCCGCCGGTGTGGAGTGGCTGCAGCATGGCGTTACCGAGTTCAATCCCGACCAGAACCAGCTGCTGCTCGATAACGGTGACAGCGTGCAGTATGAATACCTGGTCGTGGCCATGGGCATCCAGCTCGACTGGTCCAAAGTGGATGGCCTCACCGAGACCCTGGGCAAAAACGGTGTGACCAGTAATTATCGGTTTGATCTTGCCCCCTATACCTGGGAGTGCCTGCAGAACTTTACCGGGGGCAGAGCGCTGTTTACTCAACCGCCGATGCCGATTAAATGCGCCGGCGCGCCGCAGAAAATTCTCTACCTGGCCGCGGATTACTGGCGCAAGAAGGGGGTGACCAGCGACCTCCATTTTTTCAACCAGGGCGGAGCTATGTTCGGGTTGCCTTTTTTTGCTAAAGCACTCGATGGCATCATGAAAGGCTATAACGCTACCCCCCATTTTGGTCACAACCTGGTGGCGGTCGATGGGCCTGGCAAAACGGCCACCTTTGAGCTGGCCGATGGCGAGACGGTGACAGAGGCCTTCGATATGCTCCACGTGACGCCGCCGCAAAGTGCACCCGATGTGATTAAGCAGAGTCCACTCGCGGATGCCGACGGCTGGCTGGAAGTGGACCGCAACACCTTGCAGCACACCCGTTACGCCAATGTTTTTGGGCTGGGTGACTGCACCAGTACCCCGAACGCCAAAACCGCCGCGGCGGCCCGTGCCCAGTTTCCAGTGGTCTCCGCTAACCTCTTATCGGTCATGGATACCCGTGACCAACCGGGCAGTTACGATGGTTACGGCGGCTGCCCGTTAACGGTAGAGCGGGGCAAGGTGATGCTGGCCGAATTTCGCTATGACGGTGAGGTAGTCCCCAGTTTTAATGCCGATCCAAGAGTTCCCCGTCGCAGTTACTGGGTGTTGAAAGAGAAGATTTTTCCGTTTGTTTACTGGTACGGCATGCTCCGTGGCAGAGACTGGAAATACCCGGTACCGAAATTGCGCCCCGCCGTGACCACCGATCTGGAATAACCTGCGGTAAATTAGCGGTTACCGAGCACGGTCAGTTGCCAGGCGATTTTGGTTGACGGCCTATTCAAATCAGGTGATGTGATTGTCAGAAACTGATGACCGGCCCCTTGCCGGCTATTTAGTGGTCAGTATCGAGCAGGCGATTGCGGCGCCCTACTGCACCCGGTTGATGGCCGATCAGGGTGCGCGGGTGGTCAAGGTAGAGCGACCCGACGGCGGCGATTTTGCCCGTGGTTACGATACCCGAGTGCGCGGTGAGGCGAGCCATTTCATCTGGTGTAACCGTTCCAAAGAGAGCCTGGCGCTTGACCTGAAGGATGCGGATTCGGTCGTTAAATTACGACAACTAATTGACCGGGCTGATGTCTTCATCCAGAACCTGGCTCCGGGCGCGGCAGAGAAACTGGGTTTGGCTCCCGAACAGCTGCGCCAGACTAATCCGCGCCTGGTGACCTGCACCATTTCCGGATTTGGCGATAGCGGCCCCTACAGTCGCAATAAAGCTTACGACCTGCTGATTCAGGCGGAATCCGGTTTCCTGTCCACCACCGGTACCGCCGATGCCCCGGCAAAAGCCGGGATTTCCATTGCGGATATCTGTGCCGGGGTGACCGCTTACAACACCATTCTGGCGGCGCTGCTTAAACGCGGGCGCACCGGTCAGGGCGACCATATTGATGTGTCGATGCTCGAAGCGATGGCCGAGTGGATGGGATACCCCCTTTACTACAGTTTTGATGGCGCACCGCCACCCGTGCCCGCCGGGGCCGGACACGCCACCATTTTTCCTTATGGACCCTTTCCTGCGGCTGACGGCACGGTGCTGTTCGGACTACAGAATGATCGCGAATGGGTTTCTTTCTGTAACACCGTGCTGGAGCGCCCGGAAATGGCAACGGATACCCGGTTTCAGGGCAATGCCGGTCGGGCCAGCCACCGTGATGAGATTGATCAAGTGATACGCGAACGGCTGGCCAGCCTGACCAAAACGCAAACCATGGAGCTAATGAAATCCGCCGGCATTGCCACGGCAGAAGTGCGGGACATGGCCGATGTCTGGGCCCACCCTCAGTTAGCTGCCCGCCAGCGCTGGGATGAGATTGAGACGCCGGCGGGTCGGGTCCCGACCCTGCGGCCGGTGAGTGGCGATGGCTGGCAACCGCGCATGGACCCGGTACCATCACTCGGCGAGCAGACCGACAAAATCCTTCGTGAAATAGAGGGCTTTAACAACCCCAGCGAATCATCACAGGAACGGAAACAGTGAAAACCCATGCACTGCCAGAGCACGAAGAGCTGCGCGAAGCCCTGCGAGGATTATGCGCAACCTTTCCCGCCGATTATCACCGTCGCCACGGTGCTGACCAGACCTATCCCGAAGAGTTTATTAATGCCCTGACCGAGGCTGGCTGGCTGGCCGCGATGATTCCCGAGGAATACGGCGGATCCGGGCTGGGACTCACTGAAGCCTCCATCGTTATGGAAGAGATCAACCGCTCCGGCGGCAATGCCGGCCATTGCCACGGCCAGATGTACAACATGAGCACCTTGATGCGTAACGGCTCTGCCGAGCAGAAAGCGCTCTACCTGCCCAAAATTGCCTCCGGTGAGTTACGCCTGCAGTCGATGGCAGTGACCGAACCGACCACCGGCACCGACACCACCAGGCTCAAGACCACGGCAGTGCGCAAAGGTGATCATTATGTGGTCAATGGCCAGAAGGTCTGGATTAGCCGGGTGCAGCATTCTGATCTGATGATTCTGCTGGCGCGGACCACGCCGCTGGCCGAGGTCAAGCGCAAAACCGAAGGGCTGTCGGTGTTCATCGTTGACCTGAAAACGGCGATTGGCAACGGTCTGGAGATCAAGCCGATTGCCAACATGGTCGGCCACGAAACCAATGAGCTGTTTTTTGACAACCTCGAGATTCCGGTAGAGAACCTCATTGGCGAGGAGGGGCGTGGGTTTCGTTATATCCTCGATGGCCTCAACGCCGAGCGTACCCTGATTGCAGCCGAGTGTATTGGCGATGGCTACTGGTTTCTGGAAAAGGCTACCGATTACGCCCGCGAGCGGGTGGTGTTCGATCGACCCATTGGCCAGAACCAGGGCGTGCAGTTCCCGCTGGCGCGCTGCTTTGTGAATGTGGAGGCGGCCAATCTGATGCGTTTCGAGGCCTGCCGACGATTCGACGCCGAGCAGGAATGCGGTGCTCAGGCCAACATGGCCAAATTGCTGGCGGCGGATGCATCCTGGGCAGCGGCCAACGAGTGCCTGCAGGTTCATGGTGGTTTTGGTTTTGCCCAGGAGTACGACATCGAGCGTAAATTTCGTGAGACCCGCCTCTATCAGGTGGCGCCGATTTCCACCAATCTGTTACTGGCTTACGTCTCTGAACATATCCTCGAACTGCCCCGATCCTTCTGACCGCCGATGACTGAAAACGCTAATCAGCCCGACTTTTCATTCCCGCTGTTTGTACCCGGCAGCCGCCCGGAGCGGATTACCAAAGCCTGGGCGTCCGGCACGGATGCCATCATAGTTGACCTCGAAGATGCGGTGGCAGCGGCCGACAAACAGTCCGCCCGATTGGCGGTCAGTGGTGCAATAACCGAACGCCCCACCGTGACCACTTATCTGCGTATTAATGGGGTCGAGACCCCCTGGTATGACCAGGATCTTGAACTGCTGACCGGTGTCCCGTTCCACGGCGTGGTGTTGCCCAAAGCTGAGACTGCTCAGCAACTCGCGGCGTTACGTCGTCGATTACAGCCCGGTCAGAAAATCATCGCGCTGATAGAAACTGCCCGGGGAGTAGCCAATGTTCGCGCCATTGCGCCGGAGGCTGACCGGCTGGCGTTTGGCTCCATCGACTATTGCGCCGACATGGGGTTAGAACATACCCAAACGGCGCTGCTCCACGCCCGCTCTGAAATTGTTCTGGCCGCCAGAATCGCTGGCATCGGTGGTCCGCTGGATGGCATCACCACTGCCACCGACGATGCGGCAGTCATCCAGCAGGATTCCGCCCATAGCGCTGAACTCGGCTTTGCCGGCAAACTGCTGATTCACCCCGCCCAGCTGCTACCCGCCCGTCAGGGATTTGCGCCCAGCAGTGACGAAATTGCCTGGGCAGAACAGGTCATCGGCGTCGTGACCGACAGCGGTGCGGCCCGGGTGAATGGCCAGATGGTCGATGCGCCGGTGATCACCCGGGCACGCGCTCTGCTGGCTCGCCAGGCGGCCCTCATCTAAAACCAACGGAACCAAGCGATATGGAAAGCCTCGACATCGATCACCTGAAAACCTGGATCGGCAAAACCGAAACCGTTGAGGATCAGATAACCGACTCGTTAATTGACCGTTTTCGCGCCACCTTTTTTGACAAGCTCTGGCCTACGGTTGATGCCGCCCCCCTGGGGCTGCATTGGTGCCTGGCCCCGCCCGCTGCCCCCGGTAATGCCCTGGGGCCAGATGGCCACCCGCGGCGCGGCGGTTTTCTGCCGCCGGTGCCGTTGCCCTCTCGAATGTGGGCAGGGGGTGAACTCACCTTTCATCAGCCGCTGCGGGCCGGTGATCAGGTTACCCGCCACTCGCGCATAGAAAATGTCGCCCTCAAGCAGGGCAGTAGTGGTCCGTTAGTGTTCGTTACCATCGCGCATCAATGTTCGGTAGAGGGTCAACTGGCGGTATTAGAGCGGCAGGACATTGTTTACAAGCAGGCGGTTGCGAAAAATAGCGCTGCGCAAGTAGATACTCCGGAGCACTCGATAGCCGCCGATGATGCGCTGACGGTCAATGCGGTGGATCTGTTTCGTTATTCGGCCCTCACCTTCAACGGCCACCGTATTCACTACGACCGCGAATACGCCCAGCTGGAAGAGGGCTACCCTGGCCTGGTGGTGCACGGACCCTTCCAGGGCACGCTGCTGATGAACCGCGCAGCACAGCTCTGTGGCGGCGTGCCGGCACGGTTTTCATTTCGCGGTGTCGCGCCCCTGTTCGATCAAACTCCGTTCTGGCTGCGAGCATCAACAACCGCCGACGGGGGTGAAGTCTGGTGCGAAGGGGTGGATGGCAATCCGACTATGAAGGCGGAATTTAGCGCCCGCTGAATGGCGAAGGTTGCCGAAATCCTCATCTGATCAACTAGTGGTTGCTGTCGTTAACGCATGGGTGGCCGCAATATTGCCAAAGGTTAGTGCTGGCCCCAGGGTCGCACCCCCGGCCCAGTAAGCAGGGCCACTCATGGAGGCAATGCAGTTGCCAGCACCATAGAGTCCGGGAATGGGTTTGCCCCGGGTGTCGATTACCTGGGCGTGTTCGTTAATCTTCGGGCCGCCCTTGGTGTCCAGTGTGCCGGCGGCCAGAATCACGGCGTAATAAGGCCCGGTATTGGCGATGGGGTGCATCGTCATGTTGGGGTAGTTATGGGTGGGCTGGCTGGGGCCAAAGAAGTGGAAAAACTGGTCAATCGGCTGGTCACCCCGTTTGAAGTCCTCATCGACCCCTGATTCTGCAAAGCCATTAAAACGTTTCACGGTGGCCTTCAGGCTGGCCAGGAAATCGTCATCCAGAGTGAATCTGGCGGTGCGGTTTTCCATCGATTTGAGTCTTTTGATTAACTGCTGTTCCAGCGCTTCCAGGGTGTCGGCTTTAATGACGTGTGCCGCAGCGGAGCCTTTGGGGGGTAATGGGGCGTAGTTAGCAAATTCATCGGCAGTGCGTTGATCATAGATAAGAAAGGAGAGCAGGTTGGGGTAACTGCCGCTCACCGGATCCCACTGAAACTGCACCTGAGTACGCTCGTTGTAAACAAACTTTTCGTCAAAAAAGCGGTTCCCAAAGCGATTGACCTGCACCATGCTGTCTCCGGGAGTACACCAGATGCCGGTAGGCACACTGGGGTTTTCAAGTGCCAGCTCTAACGGCAATTGCGCCCACCAGGCGTTACTCATGTTGCCTAGCTGAGCCCCGGCGCGGGTGGCGATGGGAATAAAATCGCCTTCGCAGGTGGGCACGGCACAACCGCCAAAGATTGGTCCCTTGAGAAAATCCAGTTGCAATTGTTTGTTGTGGGTAAAGCCGCCGCTGGCAAAAATGACGCCTTTTCTGGCTTCAATGTTCACCCGCGTGCCATCGCGTTGGATGGCGACAATGCCCACCACACGACCCGTGTCGTCTAGCACCAGATCGTCAGCGCGGTGGCGGGTGAGTACCGGAATGCGTCGCTTATCAATAGCAGCCTTCAACTGGCGCATGAGTTCCGCACCGTTACCCAGTGATCCATCGGGTTTTTGCGGCACAATTGCCCGGCCATGAGGTGCCTTGTTTTCCGGCAGATGGGCAAAGTAATCAGGCATCAGCATCGGCCCGATGTTCAGCGGCATGGTTTTCAGGGCACCAAAACTTTCGAGTTCTCCCAGAACGACATTCACGGTGTCGTAAAAGGCGCCAAGCTGTTGATAGACGGCTTCGGGTGCCCCGTAAAATTCATTATTGGGATTGAAGTCCTCTGGATGGCTGAGGCGTACCATGAACTTAAGCGCGTCGTCGCGATCATCGGTTAGTCCAGCGGTCTGCATATACTGGTTGTTGGGCGCCCAGATACCTCCGACGGACTTGGCCGCGGTGCCGCCAAATACCGGTGCTTTTTCCAGCACCAGCACCTCACTGCCAAGTTCGTGGGCCTTGATCGCGGCACTGCCCCCGGCCGCACCGCCGCCGACAACGACAATATCAACGCAGCGATCCCAGTTGGTGGAGATCGCATCATCAGTTCTCGCTAACACTGGTCCGTTGACCAGTGAACCGGCCGCAATGCCGACACCGGCCCCGACACTGGAACGCAAGAAACGGCGTCGTTCCTGTTGTTCAGGCTGTAAAGGACGTTGTCTGGTTGATCCAGGGTGGTCGTCGCTGCGGCTCATCTTTTCCCCCTCTTTTATCTAATTCCGGCATCTGGTTCCGGGAGTATACGGAGCTAGCGGTTAGCCGTCGGTAAACTTCCTTCAGGTCAAATGGAGTGGGTAATGCAAATAATTGAAAAAAACCTCTCTGTACCGGACTGATACAGGTAATAGAGTGTGGTCAAAACGCCTTACATTCAACGTTTGATTGTTACCATTGTCATCAAGTGGTGAAGATTTAAAGCTAATCTGACTTTAGTCATAATTCAGACCTTAGGAGAGGCATCAGTTGGAGAAAATAATCGTCGGTGACCACACCAGCGAAGCGGCGTGGGCTAACCCGGTGGAGGGTGCCCACTGGTTGCGGGACTGGCGAGTTGGCGAGTGGCTGACCGGACCGGTGACCCCGCTATTTGTGAGTCTGCTGCTGCCAAAGCTGGCTGAGTCCAGAGAAAACTGGGGATTAGGGGTGATTCCCTGGAAGGGCATGGCCAAACGATCGCTAATCGCGAAGCTGCCCTGGTACATGACGATTAATGGTTATCTCTACTGCCGCACCGACCTGAAGATGATCCAGGCGGTGGTCTACACCGCCCATTTCACCCTTCGTTCGATGATCAAACCAGGCTGGTATGCTGACTGGCTGACTAAAGCAGAACCACTGTTTGATGGCTTGCTGGCGGAGCTTTGCGAGCGACCAGTGACGGATCTGACCACTGACGAGTTGATCGAACGGATTAACACGCTAACCGTCTATGTCGCCGAATGGTGGCACCCGCTGGCCTACAGCGGTATTGATGTGTTTTATCTTCGCTTCGTCTACGACCGGTTTGTCAAAGAACCGCAGTTTTCGCCACAAACTTTGCTGTTTGGTTACCCAGGACCACTGGTGGATATGCAGCAGTCGGCGTGGGAAATCGCCGAGCAGATTAAGAAGCTTGGCCTCGGGGATGACCTTGAAGGAGCGATTGCCCATCCTGACGTGGTGCCAATGGTCGATCGTTATTACGCCAGCTATGGCCATCTGGTGGATTCGATTGACCCGGTTCATTCGGTGCTTCGTGAAAACCCCCAGCGACTCATTGCTGCCGTAAAAGGGTTTGTTAGCGGGGAAGTGCAGGAACCGGCCCGGCGGCATCGACGGACTGCGGCCAAACGCAAGGCGGCGACTGATTCGGCGCTGGGGAAAGTTAGCGGTCCTGGTGGTGTGCTTTTTCGTAACATTCTTAAATTTGCCCAAAACCTGGCGGCCTCCCGCGAACGGGTGGCGTGGAATTTTCAAAAAGGTTTTGGCGAATTGCGCCCGGCGCTGCTGGAGCTAGGAGATCGACTGGCAGCGAATGGAAAACTGGAGCGTGCAGACCAGCTGTTTTTTTTGAACTGGGAGGAAGTAAGTGCCTCGCTTGCCGATGGACAGAGTAATTTTTCTACCCTCGCCGATGAGAGACGCGAAATCTGGCAGACGCAGCAACGACTTGCTTCACCGCCGCGTATTCCTGCGGTAGAAGACCCGACCTGGAGCAGTCAGGGGCCCTTGCCTACCGGGTTATCGGTAGAACGGACTCTAGTCGGGGGTGGCGCCAGTGCCGGTTTAGTCACCGGTCGAGCGCGGGTGGCCCATACCCCTGCCGAGGCGGATGAGCTACAACAGGGGGAAATATTGATTGCCCACGCGACCACGCCGGCAATGAACTCGGCGATCAGTCGGGCGGCTGCCATTGTTGCCGACGTCGGCGGCATGGTGACTCATTCATCGCTGATCGCGCGGGAATTTGGTATTCCGGCGGTCATCGGTACCGAAGTGGCCACCCACGTGATTAAAACCGGCATGGAGCTGGAAGTAGATGGGGACAAAGGCGTAGTCAGAATTCTGTGACAATAAGGCGATTGAAATTAGAGGCAGCAGGCATGAACAACAAAGACCAGAGTAGACGCCAGTTTCTGCGCGATAGCGCATTAGTGGGCACCGCCGCCATGCTGGGCACGGCCCCGCTGCAGGCGGCAGAGCGGCCTCAGTGGAGCGACGAGACCGACGTGGTGGTGGTTGGCAGTGGCGCTGCGGGTTTTACGGCGGCGCTGTTTGCAGCGCAGGCCGGCGCTAAAGTGATGATGCTGGAAAAAGGTCCGGTGCCGGGGGGTACTACGGCCCGTTCTGGCGGGGTCGCGTTTATCCCTAATAATCACCTGGCTCGGGCACAGGGTCTGGGCGAAACTCGTGAACAGTTCCTAAAATTCATCGTCCGGGTAACCTACCCGGAAACCTACCACCCAGATTTGCCGGGCTACGGCACTGACCCGGCTAATTTTGCCCTGCTGGAGGCCTATTACGATGCCGCTGCTCCCACTATAGAGGCGCTGGAGCAGATGGGTGCAGTCAAATATATGCCTCTGTTCGAACAGGATGGCCAGCTGTTTCCGGATAATTTCGTTGAGATGGCCGAGAACCACGCCCCCCGGGGACGCTCAATTGTCTGTGTTCCCGCCAAAAAGGAAGAAGGACGCTTTTACTACCCTAATGGCGGCGGTCTCGGGGTCGATCTGGTGGCCCTGCTCCGTCAGGCCACTAACAAGTTGCGTATCCCAATCAAAACCCGCCACGAAGTGATCCGGCTGGTGGAGAACTCCGCTGGCGTGGTGACCGGGGTGGTTGTCAACACCCGTGATGGCGAACGCTGGATCCGCGCCCGTCGCGGGGTGGTATTTGGTAGCGGGGGTTATCTGCATAATCCAGCCTTGCGCCGTACCTATCTGCGCGGCCCTGTCTATGGTGGCTGTGGTATTCCTACCAATCAGGGCACCTTTCTTGAACTAGCCGGCGGCGCAGGGGCCAGTCTCGGCAACCTTAACAACGGCTGGTGGAAAGAGGTGCTGCTGGAAGAAGCGGTGGTTAATAGCGATACCCCCACCGGTATCTGGGTGGCACCGGGCGACAGCACGCTGATGGTCGATCGCACCGGTAAACGATTCTGTAATGAGAAGAATCAGCCCGGCGGACGTCCGCAACACCATTTTGAGTGGGATCCGGTTCGGGTTGAATACCCCCGCCTGGTAACCATGATGATATGGGACCAGCGGGCGGTTGACCTGTTTGCCGGTACTTATGGTATTCAACCCGCCGTCGGTGAACTGCCTGCCCATGTCATCGCCGGTGAAACCCTCGATGACCTGGCTGACGGTATCGCTGAGCGGTTGCAGCGGTTTGAAAAACACACCGGCGGTTTTACCCTGGATCCCGGATTTAAGGCTCAGTTACCCTCAACCATCAGCCGCTATAACGACCTGGCGCGCAAGGGTAAGGACCATGACTTTAACCGCGGCGAGGCGACATCGGACCGTGGCTGGCATTTTTACGGCGGCGTTCCCAAAGTCGAAAACCCTTACCCCAATGAGCTTATGCACCCGTTAACTGCCTCCGGCCCCTATTTTGCCGCCCTGATCGTTGCCGGCGCTATTGACAGCAAAGGTGGCCCTAAAATCGATGGGAATGCCCGGGTATTGCGTCACGATGGTTCGGCGATAGAGGGCCTTTATGGCGCTGGTAACTGTGTCGCCCACCTCTCGGCGGGGGCTTATTGGGGTGGTGGTGGAACCATTGGTCCGGCCATGGTGTTTGGTGCTCTGGCAGGCGCCCACGCGGCGAAGTCTGAAATTAATGCAGATAGTTAATACTGGTCGTTGGTTACGGGCGCTTGCCATGGGCGTCGGTATCGCCAGTGGGCCACTGGTTGCCGGAGGGAATGAACCCGCTGCTGGCGACGACACGCCACCGGCGGTCAGTCTCGCTTTTGACCTGCAGCCGATATTTGATACTTACTGCGTGCAGTGCCACTTGCTTGAATCTGCCCAGGGTGGACTGGTGATAGAAAATGGCGAGGCCTGGGCCAATCTGGTCAATATTGATAGCACCCAGACTGCTATGAAACGGGTGAATCCGGGTCATCCAGAGGGTAGTTATCTATCCCACAAACTGCGCGGTACTCACCTTCAGGTTGGTGGGTCGGGTCAGCCCATGCCCTATGGCAGCGAAGCCAGCGCGGGGATTTCGGCTGAAGCGGTTGAATTGATCGATCGTTGGATCAGTGAGGGGGCAACGGATAATTGAATCTGCAATGAGCGTGCTGAAATTTGAGGAGGCTGGCATCAGCGACACAGAGAAACATATAGAAGGTATCGCATTACAATTGATGGAATGCTTGAGCTTCGAACCCCGGACAGCATTCGCTTATGCGCGTGCTAGAGGCCATTGCGAATACTGTGGATGTGACTTAGTTTTTGACAGGCTTCACTACGCCTGTGCTCAAATTGATCATCTACTGCCACGGTCAAAAAATGCCCCAGCTGTTTATGAACTAAAACAGAATTTTGTGCTCTCGTGTTCTTTATGCAATGGTCTCAAGAGAGAGGCGCCCATATTGCATGACGGAGAAGATGCTGCAGAGATGTTGCTAAAAAATCGTACAAAATTAGTTCAACGTGCAAGGGCCTTGATTGGGGAGCGACTGAAGATAGCTGATCGGGACTGGGAGCGGGCGAAGGCTATATTCTTAGCTGGCAACTCAGTCGATAGAGATGAACCGAGGTGTCTGAATGAACACTAAACAACTAATCAGTGAAGCGGTAGCGCTTCCTGTAGAAGAGCGTGCGTTGGTCGTCGATTCGCTGCTACGGAGTTTGAACCAGCCAGAGTCGGAAATTGATAAAAAGTGGGCTACTGAAGCAATCCATAGGTTAGCCCAGCTCAGGTCTGGCGGAGTAGCTGCAATCTCTGGGGAGGAAGTATTTGGATCGGTCTGGAAAAGATTCGAAAAATGAATTTTTCGTTTCACCCAGAAGCAGAAGAAGAACTCAATAAAGCGATAGATTATTACGAAGAGATTGAGATAGGGCTAGGGTATGACTTCGCTCTCGAGGTCCATTCTGCAATCAAGCGAGCAATCGAATTCCCGTTAGCTTGGGCGACGCTCGAAGGCGATATCAGGAGGTCGCTGGTACGGCGATTCCCTTATGGGATATTGTATTCATCTGAGCAAGACGGCATTTTCATTCTTGGGGTGATGAACCTTCATCGCGAACCGGGTTATTGGAAGCATCGGCAATAACGACAAAACTGAGATAGATGCGTAACTCAGAAAGGGACACTCTCTAGTTAAACCAGAAGGTTGTTCAGAACTTTACCCCTTAAAACCCATAAAGTCTGACCGCATTGTCGGCAAAAATATTGTTCAGATCGGTTTCGCTGTATCCAGGGTTTCGGTTGATATCGATAATGTCCGCTTTGCATAACTCCGGATTGGTTTCATGGGGAAAGTCGGAGGAGTAGACAAAGCCTTTGCTCCCCAGCGCGGCGATGGTTTGCGGCAGGAATTTCTCCTTGCCCTCCGTACCGATAAAAATTCGATCCTCAGCGATTTGTCGCTGAATGTAGTCCGGGACATCTTCACCCGCCTGCAATTGTAAATAGCTGCCGTCGGGGTCATAGGGGATGTGGGTTTCGTATCCCTCCTCCAGTCGTTCAATGGCCATCAGCAGCCAGGCCGCGCCTGCCTCAAGGTAAGCAACCCGCAGGTTTGGAAAGCGGTCAAATATGCCCGCAAAGATCATTCCGCCAAAGCTGGCGGCGACGGTGAAGGCGTGACCCAGTCCTCGCGTAACCGCGAATGGATCGGCGTTATCCAGGCCGGTGTTATCGTGGCAGCCACCGTGGACCGCCAGTGCGCAGCCAAGTTTTTCCGCTTCTGCGTAGAGGGGCCAGTAAATTTTGGCGCCGAGTTGCTGGGGCAGGCCGTTGGAGGGCAACATGGCTCCGCGCATACCGAGTTGGTCCACTACTCGACGTAATTCGAGAATAGCAGCATCCACATTCGCCAGCGGTAACAGGGCCATGCCGTGCAATCGGGAATCGCGTTTCAGGTAGGTACTGTAAAGCCAGTCGTTGTAGCCTCGAGTCACCGCCTGCGACCAGTCACGGTTGTGGATTTTGCCGTAGGCAAGGCCAAACGTGGGGTAGAGCACCGTGCGCTCAATGCCCACATCATTTAGAAAATCACCCCAGTCCTCTGCGTTTGCGGGACGAAAGGCGCCCGGTGGCGAGGTGGTGGGGCCCTGCGAATGGAGGTGATCCAGCGGTGGAAATAGCCGAAAACCCTGAAATGGGCCTGCGCTGCGAAAGGGTTCGGGGATAAAACCCGACAAGGCTATTTCGTCTTCGATAATGTGG
>Ga0070726_10001811_pt1 | contig 20419 bp, 18 predicted proteins | sample tdAd471_FD_67275 | JGI IMG/M metagenome (GOLD analysis project Ga0070726, IMG submission 67275) | Marine sediment microbial communities from the Atlantic coast under amendment with organic carbon and nitrate - tdAd47.1 | ecosystem: Environmental > Aquatic > Marine > Coastal > Sediment | place... | reverse complement strand
ACCGGCATCAGCTGTCGGCCGCTCAACCATTTTCAGCCAGCGGCCATCATTCAGCGCAACAAGTGTCGTCTGCGGATCTGTTTCAGACGGCTGTTCCGATCTCAGAGCACCTGCCCGCGCAATCATCACCGTGTCGTGTCCCATGCCTGCGCGCAGCGTGCCTTCAAGGCCGAAATCCAGCGCAAAGGCCCGGTTCCAGTAGAGCAGCCTGCGGCGATGATCCCACAAGGCAAACGGGCCGTTGAAGCCTTCAATGGCGCCACGCAGACGGCGCTCGGCCGCTTTCACGCGATCTTCCGACTGCCGCCTTTCCGTGATGTCCAGAATGATACCGCCGAAGACACGCGTGTGATCATCACTGATCTCTGTGACGCTGCCGCGCAGCTCCATCCAGCGCGCGGGGTGGAAACTGGTCATGAAATGCGCCTGCACCCAGCCGATCTCCTGTCCCTTCCGGAAGGCTTCACGAATACGGTCGCGATGCTCGGGGTGCACCTGCTGCAGCAGGTCTTCAATGCTTAGCTCGCCATGGCCGCGCATCCCCATCAGTTCCGATGCGCCATCACTGAGGTAGACCGCATTGCTTTCATGCGACCATTCCCAATAGCCAGCCCGCGCGCCATGCATGACAATATTCATGATGCGGTTCACTTCATCATCGCGAACCTCATCCATGATGACTTCCTCCTCCCGATGGGTGAGGCGCGTCATCAGGCCGGTAATGGCCAGCACAGGTGCAGCCAGCAAAAGTCCAAAGATCAGAATCCGGATCAAGTCATCCAGGGTGAAGAGAGGGGCCTGCCGACTTGTACACAGCATCAGTCCCGCGCCGTCCACAGGCGCACACCCCGTCGCCAGGCGGTCAAGGCGGCCAAGTGACGTAAACCCGGTCTCAGCACCAGGTGGTGCCAGCGCTTCCTGGCCGTTGCCAGCCCGCTGCGCCCCGTCGATCAGGGTCAGGCGCCCGGCGGAAGAGACGGGCGGCAGCCATGTGCCGACAGGTGCCAACGCCAGAACAGACGCCCCCTTCCCGGTCTCGCTGATGACAACAATATCCCCCTGCTCGCTGAGGCCAATGCGGCGGCCTTCTTTCAGCAGGGCCTCGCCCGTCCGGGCGGCCTCTTTGAGGCGGCTGCCATCCGGCGCTGCGTCCGCGTCCGTCAGAGTGACAACCGCATCCACACCCGGCGTCGCGCGGGCTACGGCAGAACGTGACGCGCCCGTATCCGCAATCAGGCGGATCGCCATTTCCGCCGTATCGGCATGTCCGGTCAGGCTGGCAGCAATCGCGCGGGCTTCGGCCTGCAGGCGGCTGAGAGACGCCTGATCAGCGGTCTGGCGCTCATCCCAGGCTTTCAGGCCAAGTGCCCCCGCCATCAGCAGGATGATGGCAGCAATGGTCCATTTCAGACGCGCAGAATCGCGCTCGGAAGACGGCTCCGAACCCGGTTCACTCTGGGCTGTGGCGTCTGTCTGCGACAAGGCACTTCTCACTTGCCCATTTCGTACAAAAACAAGGGCTCAGCTTCCGTTGTCTGACGTAATCCTTGCACAAAAGTTAAGAAATCTGACGATTTCGTTAACCTTATCAAGATCAGCCCAGGGCGCGTGCCACGATGTCAGCAGAATTTTTAGATAAATCAGAGCCTTGCAGGCGACGCAGGCAGGCCTCGGCCTCGCTCCGCGCCTGCGGTTCCAGAACCCGCCATTGCTCGAACGCTGTCAGCAGGCGTGCGCCCAGCGACGGATTGGCCTTGTCCGCCTTCAGCACAATCTCCTCAACCGCCTTGTACCCGGAGCCATCGGGTGCATGGAAGGCCGACAAATTCTGCATCGCGAATACGGCAACGACAGAGCGAACCCGGTTCGGGTTGCGCAGGTCGAAATCCGGGTGAGAAGCCAGTTTGGCAACAGTTCCCGCATCGCCGGTAACAGCCTGCACGCTGAACCATTTGTCCATCACAAGCGGATTGGTTTTCCAGGCCTCTTCAAAATCGGTCAGCGCCTTGTCGCGTGCCTGCCCTTCCAGACCAGCCAGACCGCGCAAGGCTGCCAGCTTCTCGGTCATGTTCGGCGCGGCGTCGTACAGCTTCAGAAGATGCGTATCGGCACCTTCGCGGCCAGAACCTGCCAGCAGGGTGATGAAGGCCGTGCGCAGCGCGCGTGTTCCGGCCTGCTCGGCCCCCGGATCAAAGGGTTGCGGAGATGGCTGCCCCAGCACACGGATGATCAGGTCTTCCAGCTTGCCGGCCACAGCCTTTTGCAGCTTCTTGCGCGCGGTGTTCAGCGCCACCGGATCGGCCGGCTGGCGTTCCAGGAACATCTCGCCGACATCCGGCAGGCGCGTCAGTAGCGCGGCATAGGCCGGATCGCCCAGCGCACCCTCGATGGCGGTGGCAATGGCGTCCACCAGATCGGCGTCCGGCTCAGCCTGGCTGCCTTCTGCCAGCGCCAGGATTTCTTCCTTGGCCAGAGTCTGCACCCCATCCCACTGATTGAACGGGTCTGTTTCCAGACGGACGAGCTGCAGGCGCTCTTCGCGGCTCAGCGAACGCGCCAGACGCACCGGCGCGGTAAAGTCCCGGTTCACGGAGACGAGCGGCCGCTTTGTGCCCTCCGGCAGGTCAAAGGTCAGCGTCACCTCTTCATCTTCCAGAACGGTCATCCATTCCGCAAGATTGCCCTCTTCATCCAGCAGCGCCATGTTCAACGGAATGGGCACGGGCTGTTTGACTGGCTGGCCCGGCGTGGCAGGCGTTTTCTGGCGCAGCGTGATTTCGATCTCGTTGCTGTCCGGCCTCCAGGTTTCCTCAACCTTCACCTCAGGAGTTCCGGCCTGGGCGTACCAGCGGCGGAACTGGGTGAAGTCCTGTCCGCTCACCTCTTCAAAGCAGGCATAGAAGTCTTCAATCGTCACGGCCTGACCATCATGCCGCTCAAAATAGAGATCCATCCCTTTGCGATAGGTCTCCTCGCCGATCATCCGGCGCAGCATGCCGATCAGTTCGGCGCCCTTCTCATAGACGGTGGCCGTATAGAGATTGTCGATCGCGCCATACGTATCCGGGCGAACCGAATGCGCCAGCGGGCCGGCATCTTCGGCAAACTGGCGGGCGCGCAGGCGGATCACATCCTTGATGCGCTGCACCGGGCGAGACCGCATGTCCGCGGAGAAATTCTGATCACGGAAAACTGTCAAGCCTTCCTTCAGGCACAGCTGAAACCAGTCCCGGCAGGTAATCCGGTTACCGGTCCAGTTATGGAAATATTCGTGCGCCACAATGCTCTCAATGGCTTCAAAGTCGGCATCCGTAGCAGAGGCCTCATCCGCCAGAACATAGGCGGAGTTGAAGATATTCAGCCCCTTGTTCTCCATGGCGCCGAAATTGAAGTCCCGTACAGCGACAATATTGAAGACGCCGAGATCATATTCCCGGCCATAGGTTTCCTCGTCCCACTTCATGGAGCGCTTCAGGCTGTCCATGGCCCAGGCGGCGCGTTCAGCATCCCCCTTGTCGACATGGATCGCCAGGTCGATGTCCTTGCCGCTCATCGTCGTGAATTGATCGCGATAGATGTCATAATCGCCCGCGCAGAGCGCGAACAGGTAGGATGGCTTTTTGTGCGGATCGTCCCAAACGGCGAAATGGCGGCCCTCGCCCGTATCGCCCGCCTCCCCCGGTGTCCCGTTGGAGAGCAATACCGGGCAGGTTTCCTTGTCAGCTGTCATGCGGACCTTGAAACTGCTCATCACATCCGGGCGGTCCGGATAGAAGGTGATGCGGCGGAAGCCGACAGACTCGCACTGCGTACAGAAACGGCCGCCGGACATGTAGAGCCCGGACAGCGCCGTATTGCTCGCCGGAGCGATCTTCACTTCCGTCGTCAGCGTGAACTCATCCGGTACGGACGCAATCGTCAGGCCAGACTCGGTCAGCTCATAGGCAGACGCATCCAGCGCATTCCCGTCAATCGCAACAGATTTCAGCTCCAGCGCCTCACCATCCAGCTCCAGCGCGGCGCCCTTGTCTCCGGTCCGCCTGATCTTCAGATCCGCTCGAACACGCGTGTCTTCCGGATCGAGATCGAAACGCAGGTCCACCTGCTCAATTTCGAACGGATAGGGCGTATAGTCTGATAGCTTGACCGCGACGGGGGCTTCGGTGCGCATGATATCTCCAGATGGAATGATTTCCCTTCTGAGTTAGGGCTTCCAACTGGCCGCGTCGAGACCTACAGGCTATGTGCATGCAGTGAAGGTGAAAGAATCCCGATGAGTGCCCTGCTATCCCACAAACTGATCAGAGCGCTGGCCATGATTGCCACCCTCATCCTTGTCCTTGTGATTGCACACTTGTCCCTCTCCCCGGCAGCGGACGTGCCTGCCCCGCACATTTCGGACAAGGTGAAGCATTTTGCGGCGTATTTTGTACTGGCAGGTACGGTCGCGACGGCTTTTGGGCCCAGACGCAGCATGTATGCGCTTATCCTGGCTGTGCTGTACGGCCTCGCCATGGAAGTCGCCCAGGACATGGGACATGCCGGCCGCGAGGGCTCCGTAGCCGATGCCCTGGCCAATACGGCGGGGGCGGCCTGCGGTGTCCTGGCCGCAAAGCTACTGCGCAGAAGCTAAGGCATCAAAGCCCTACTCCGCCGCCACGAATGAAGGCGTCGCGGTGTCCTCATCGGTCACCTGATAGATAAAGCGCAGAATGGAAGCACAACGCTGCATCACCGGCTTCAGCTCGACTGGGCATTCATCCGGATGTTCCGCCACATATTCCGAAAACTTGCGCACGACACGCAACAGGTCGGGCGTACAGGCAATCATCCGCGCCTGGTGTTCAATACGCGCGGGATCGCGGTCATATTCGCTGCCGGAGACGCGCCAGCCGCCAATATCATCCTCATCCGTCACAATAACGGGATAGGAGCCCACCTTAGACAGGGACACCTCGCCAAGCCGTGCGCGCCATTTCGCCTTGCGGCGAACAATCTGCCATTGCTCCACCAGCAAATCATCCTCATCCTGGGACAGGCGGGAAGGCTTGTCCGTGAGATTTTGCTCGGCGGTCAATTCATGGGCCTGGAATTGCCTGCCCAACCCGCACTCATAGGAAATGCGCAGCGGCTCATCCACATCCTTCACCCAATGCGGAATGACTTGTTCAACCAGCGCCCATGTTCCGACGGGTTTGACGAAAACACGCTGGGATTTGTGAAATTGCGCCTTGGCCATCAACAGCTCCCGGATCTCAACTGCGCAAAATGCCTGCCCCGGCTTTCGCTCGCGTGAAGTGAAACGGTCAAATTTGACAGAGTTTCCGCAAGGTTGTCGGCGCAACACCCAGTCCTTTCCGTTGGGTGACGGCTTTCCGCGCACGTAAACCGCGCTATTTTCGACTTACAGCAACAAGACGAGTGGCCCCTTCATGGCCACCAAGGGGAGCGCAAGACAAGATGAACTTCGACTTTTCCGAAGACCAGAAATTCCTTGCCAATGAGGCGCGGAAGTTTCTTGAAGCCCAATGCCCGATGACGGCGGTCAGGCTGGTGCTGAATGATGACGACATCAGCCATAATCAGGATGTGTGGAAACAGATTGTAGAAATGGGCTGGCTGGGCACGGCCATTCCGGAAGAACATGGCGGCCTCGGGCTCGGCATGCTGGAAGTCTGTGTTCTGGCAGAAGAAATGGGCCGCGTCCTGGCGCCGGTGCCGTGGGCCTCGACAGTATACTTTTTCACCGAAGCCCTGAAACTTGCCGGCTCTGATCAGCAACAGGCAGACATCCTGCCGAAGATTGTCAGCGGCGACGTAATCGGTTGCTACGCGGCAAGCGAAGGCCCCGGCAATGCGGACGCCTCGAATGTGAAAACCAGCTTTGACGGTTCCACACTGTCCGGCACGAAAATTCCGGTTACGGATGGTGATGTCGCAACGCATGCCGTCGTCCTCGCCAAGGAAGGCTCCGGCGCGAGCCTTGTTCTGGTGGACCTCACCGGCGATGGCGTGACCCGCAAGACCGTCCAGACGCTGGACCCGACGCGCAGCCATGCCGAGATCACCTTTGACAAGGCCGCGGCTACGCGCCTGGGCAAGGCGGGTGAGGGAGACGCTCTCAACAGCCAATTGATGGACCGCGCGGCTGTGCTGCTCGCCTTTGAACAGCTTGGCGGGGCATCCCGCGCGCTGGAAATGGCGAAGGATTATGCGTTGGAGCGTTACGCCTTCGGCCGTCCGATTGGCGGCAATCAGGCCATCAAGCACAAGCTGGCCGAAATGTATGTGAAGAATGAAGTGGCACGGTCCAACTGTTTCTATGGCGCCTGGGCGGTTTCCACGAATGCGGCTGAACTGCCGGAAGCAGCCGCCGCGGCTCGCATTGCTGCCTGCGAAGCCTTCTGGTTTGCCTCCAAGGAAAACATCCAGACCCATGGCGGCATGGGCTTTACCTGGGAGGTGGATTGTCACCTCTTCTACCGCCGCGCGAAGCTGCTGGCCGTTCAGGCCGGTGCCCCCAAAGTGTGGAAGGAAAAACTCGTCCGCGCTCTTGAACAAAAGAATGCAGCATAGGGAGGAAATGACGTTATGGATTTCAACGATACCCCTGAAGAAGCAAAGTTCCGCGAAGAAGCGCGCACTTTCCTGAAAAAGCATCTCGACGCGAAAGGTGACAAACCCTTGCGCCAGCGCGTGGACGGCACCGAATTCATGCGCCGCGCGAAAGAGTGGCAAAAGACCAAGGCCGAAAACGGCTATGCCCAGATCACCTGGCCGAAGGAAATCGGCGGCCGCGGCGGCACGCCGATGCAGCAGGTCATCTGGAACCAGGAAGAAGGCAAGTTCGATGCGCCGACCGGCCCGTTCACCATCGGCCTCGGTATGTGTATTCCCACCGTCATCGCTTTCGGCTCTGACGAGCACAAGAAGCGCTATGTCGGCAAGGCCCTGAAGGGCGAAGAGATCTGGTGCCAGCTCTTTTCCGAGCCGTCTGCCGGGTCCGATGTGGCCGGCCTCAAAACCCGCGCCGTCAAGGATGGCGACGAATGGGTCATCAATGGCCAGAAAGTGTGGACCTCCGGCGCGCACTATTCCGATTACGGCATTCTCCTGACCCGGACAGACCCGAGCGTACCGAAGCACAAGGGCCTCACCATGTTCATCGTGGACATGAAACAGGCCGGGGTTGAAGTGCGTCCGATCCACCAGGCCTCTGGCGGCCGGGAGTTCAACGAGGTCTACTTCTCGGATGTCCGCATTCCGGATTCAGACCGTCTCGGCGAAGTCGGCGCGGGCTGGAAAGTCGCCATTGTCACGCTGATGAATGAACGCCTCGCCGTGGGCGGTTCCCCCGGCCCGGACTGGGGAGAGATCATGACCTACGCCCAACAGGCGGGTACCATGTCCGATCAGGCCTTCCGCGAGAAACTGGCCGACTGGTATGTTGCCGCGCAGGGCTACAAGCTGACCAAGTTCCGTACCCAGACGGCACTTTCCCGCGGCCAGACACCCGGCCCGGAGAACTCGATCGGCAAGATCATCACCGCCAATCATTTGCAGGATATCTGCAACTCGGCCATCGAGATGCAGGATCATTACGGCATCATGACCGATTCAGACCGAATGCCGGCAGATGCCATCTTCCAGCAAAGCTTCATGTGGGCCCCCGGTCTGCGCATTGCAGGCGGCACGGATGAAATCCTGAAAAACATTATCGCGGAGCGCGTTCTGGGCCTGCCCCAGGATGTACGGGTCGACAAGGATGTCCCGTTCGACCAGATGAAAAGCGGCTGATTTCGTCTCATTCCCCTGAGACAGAAAAGCCCCGGCTGCACGATGCGGCCGGGGCTTTTTACACGGGTTTGTTTCACACGCTCGGACTTACAGTTCCAATTCAGGCGTTTCCTCATCCTTTGGAACGGCTTTTTCCGAAACGAAGGCGGCAACATCTCTCACACATTTACGGCCTGCCTCACTCAACGCCTGAGCGCGGGCGGGATTGCCCTTCCCTGTCGCCTCAGCGGAGGTTGAGACAACGGTCTGCTCCAGAACAGCGCGGCTGCTGCCGTCCAGCAGACTGGCGCGTATTCGGCAATGGCCTGTGGTTCCGGCAAGACTGAAATCCATCACGGTCCAGAACAGTTCGTAGTCGGCCAGTCCGCCGGAATTTGGCGAAATGGCTGTGTCGCCCCCCGGACCTTTCAGCAGATCCAGCATGGCCATCTGCATCAGATGCGTTGAGGAATCTGTCCACTCGACCCCAGGCACAAGTCGCACGGTGCCGGTTTCATCCACGGCGGCAATCGCGCGTCCTGCCACCAGACGGGAGGCATCAGGCTCACGTACAATTACGGATGCCTGCAGATCATATTCGGCCTCCATCGGGCCGAAGCGGTAGAGACCATCTGGCACTTTCTGTTCAGGCAGAACAGACACACAGGCCGTCAGGCCAAGGGCACAAAGCCCGACAGTAAGTGGACGCAGCATTAGCGTTTCTCCTCATATGGGACCGGATCGCCGACAACGAAACCCTGCGGGTTCTGCTCAAGTTCACGCGCAACCTTGTCGAGACGGTTGATCAGGATACGCAGGTCCCGGGTGGCGATGCGGGCATCATTCAGGGCCAGGACTGCCGGGCCCTCTATGGCATCTGCCGCCGCTGTAACGGCACGCCCGCTCTCCTCGACTGTCTTGTTCGTATTGGTGGCAACTTCGCTGACTTGATCAATGAGGTCTTCCAGCTGTGTACTGATCCCGGCCACCTGCCGGTTGGTATCATCGCTCAGTTTCTGGACAGACGCTGACGCTGCCTCAAACCGGTCCGCTGCTTCGGAAATATCCTTCATTGTCGTGGAAGCCTGACCGACCAGGCCATCATTGCTGGCCAGATTCTGTGTGATCGTCTCCACGTTCCGGATCGAGTTCTCCACCGATGTGATGTTTTCATCCGACAGCACACTATTGATTCGCTCGATCGCAAGGGATGCCTTGCCCAGCACTTCCGCTCCGCTCGCCACAATCTCGTCCAGTTGCGTCCGCTCCGCCTTGATGACGGGAACAGGCTGCCCCGGCCGCGCCCTCAGCGTGGGCGCATTGGATGACCCGGCCGTAATCTGAATAAAGGTTACACCTGTAATACCGGCCAGCTGAATAGAGGCCGTCGAGTCTGTCTTTACCGGCGTTTCGGAATCCACACGGATGCGGGCACGCACCTTGGAGGCGTCTTCCCGGTCGATCCGCACCCAGGAGACTTCGCCCACCTTGATACCGATATACCGGACAGAGGCCCCCTCTTCCAGATTGACCGGGCCTTCGAACACAATGTCGTAATTCTCGAAATCCTGCCGGAATTGAGATTGTCCCAACCAAAGCACAAAGGCCGCCACTGCCAGTACAGCAGCGATCACAAAGGCTCCGATCAGCGCATAATTCGCACGCGTTTCCATCGTCTCCGGGCTCCCTTTCTAGTGTCCCGTCGCGGCCCGCCCACGCGGACCTCCGAAATATTCCTGAACCCACGGATGATCGAAGGCTCTCAGCTCGTCTATGGTTCCAACCGCCAGCACATGTTTATCACCAAGCACAGCAATCCGGTCACAGGTTGCGTTCAGCGTGTCGACATCATGCGTGACCAGGAAAACCGTCAGACCCAGCGCCTTTTGCAGGCGCCGGATCAATTCATCAAAAGCGGCTGCCGTGATCGGGTCGAGGCCTGCGGTCGGCTCGTCCAGGAACAGAAGTTCCGGGTCCAGTGCCAAGGCGCGGGCCAGAGCCGCGCGTTTGCGCATCCCGCCGGACAGGTCAGACGGAAACTTGGCACTCGCAGTCGGCTCCAGTCCCGCCATCAGAATTTTCATGTCGGCCAGTTCGCGGCTAAGCTGCTCTGACAGATTTGTGTGTTCCTTCATCGGCACCATGACGTTTTCACGCACGGTCAGGTTCGAGAATAGCGCGCCATCCTGGAACATCACACCCCAGCGTCGCTCAATCTCGGAGCGTTCATCTTCCGGCAGCGTCTCCAATTGTTTGCCGAAGACTTCGACACTGCCCGCGGCCGGCTTTTTCAGGCCGGTAATCGCCCGCAGCAAAACGGACTTGCCGCACCCGGACGGCCCGATGATCCCGATGATCTCACCCTTGCGGACATCAAGATCCAGGTGTTCATGAACCACATGATCGCCATAGGCAGTTTTGAGGTCACGAATGCGGATGATGATATCTTCGCTCATACGCCCATCTCCATGTAGAAGATGGCAAACAGCGCATCGATAACAATGATGGAAAAGATGGCCTGCACCACGGATGTGGTCGTCTTGCTGCCCAGTGACTGCACGCTGCCGCCCACATTCAGGCCCTGACGGCAGGCGATCAGCGCCACAACAAAGCCGAACACCGGCGCTTTCGACATGCCGACCCAGAATTGGTCAACCGGTACATTATTCTGCAGGCGGTCCAGGAACAGGGCCGGATTGATATCCAGCGCCAGCCAGCCGACAATGATACCACCCATCACACCCGACAATGTCCCGACAAAGGCCAGCACAGGCGTGACAACCACCATCGCGATGATGCGCGGCGCGACCAGAACATCCATGGGCTTCAGGCCCAATGTCTGCATAGCATCGATTTCCTGACGCATCTTCATTGTGCCAATCTGTGCGGTGAAGGACGAATTCGTCCGGCCCGCCAGAACAATACCCGTCAGCAGGACGCCAAGTTCCCGCAACATCGCAAAGCCAACCAGTTCAACCGTGAAAACTTCAGACCCCAGATCACGCAGCGTTGTCGCACCGATAAAGGCCACGACCAGGCCGACAAAGAATGACAGGAAAGCGACGATCGGCATCGCATCGAGGCCCGCCTCTTCCATCACGGCAACAATGGATGTCCAGCGCAGCTTCCATGGCGTCAGCAGCAGACGGGAGGTCGTCACGATCGTCTCGCCCAGAAAGGCCAGTGTTGCCACGGCTTCCTGCAACATGTGGTGAAAGCCGCGACCGGTCCGTTCCAGCAAGTCGATCAGTCCGCCATCGCGCTTGCGTTTGGGCTCTTCAACATCGGTGACGGCATGAACCTGACTGATCAGGTTTTCTGCAATTGGATGCTCTCCGCGAATTTCGGGCTCGTCATCTGACAATTGGCGCGCCGTCCGGTCGAGCACAAATGCACCGGCTGTGTCCAGTTGCCCCAGATCCGAGACATCAAGCACAACCTTGCCGTTATGCGTCAGCGCACGCAGATCGGAATCGACCGCCTGCACAGTGCGCACGGTCCAATCCCCCGAGACACGGAGAATTGTTTTTTCGTCGCTGGTTTCCAACGCGAATTCGGGGGTGCTAGTCTCAGTCATTCAGTGTTAATCACCTGATTACTCTACCCAAACATGCTTAACGCCGGCGCAGCGCAATCCATAAAATTTTACAGATCAGAACCCTACATGGCCCAGCGAACACTTGAAATTACACATGTTTCTTCAAACCTGAATCGCGCGTTTACGATCTCGCGAGGCGCCAAGACATCTGCCGAGACCCTGCGCGTGGAATTGCGCGAAGGCAGCGCCACCGGCCGTGGGGAATGTGTGCCCTATCCGCGATATGGCGAAACCGTGCCGGGTGTTCAGGCTGTGCTTGAAGAGATGAAGCCCCGCATCGAGGCCGGCATGACGCGCAAAGAACTGAACGCCGCACTGCCTGCAGGCGCTGCCCGATGCGCGCTCGATTGCGCGCTGTGGGATCTTGAAGCGAAGCAGACCGGCACGCCCGTCTGGCAGCTGGCTGGCCTGCCTGAACCCAAACCGGTCGAGACGGCCGTCACGGTCAGCATGGACACGCCCGAGGCGATGGGCGAGGCCGCCAGGGACACGCCCGGCGCACTTCTGAAACTGAAACTTGGCGACCCGGAAGACCTCGCCCGTATCGAAGCCGTCCACAAGGCGCGGCCTGAGGCACGTCTTATCGTTGATGCCAATGAAGGTCTGCTGCCGAATCAATTCCCCCAGATCGTTAAACGTGCTGCCAGCCTGGGCGTTGTTCTGATCGAACAGCCCTTCCCTGCCGACAAGGATGATGGCTTGCTGCGCCGCCCCGGCCCTATTGCCGTATGCGCAGATGAAAGCGCGCATACAAGCGCAGAGATCCAGCATCTTTCCCGCCGCTATGATGCGGTGAATGTGAAGCTCGACAAGACCGGCGGCCTGACAGAGGCCATCCGTATGGTGAGGGCTGCGCGCGAAAGTGGCATGGGGGTCATGATCGGCTGCATGGTAGCAAGTTCTCTCTCCATGGCGCCTGCCATGCTGCTGGCGGGCCTGGCGGATGCGGTAGACTTGGACGGCCCGATCTGGCTGGCAGAAGACATTGCAAATGGCCTCGTTTATTCAGGCGGCATGGTCAGCCCGCCGCTGCGGGAACTCTGGGGCTAGCCCTTAGTGGGCTGGTTGCGCGGCCGGCGCAATTTTCGGTTTATCCAGCATAAGGACAATCAGAATCACCATGGCGAATGACATGGACATCGTCATGAACAAATTGTTGTAGGTCATCACGGTCGCCTCCAGCTTGGCCCGCATGACCAATTGCGCCATGGCGGCCGTTTCAGGATCTGCCACCCCTGCTGCCTCCAGCCGCGCCTTTGCAGCAGCCAGGAAGCCTTGCACTTCAGGGCGCGCAGGCGACAACCCGGCGAAAATCTCTTGCTGATGCAGACGATTATAATGCTGCAGCATGGTCGTCAGCACCGAGATGCCAATCGCGCCGCCCAGATTCCGGCAGACCGTGAACAGGCCGGACGCATTCGCCACCCGTTCCGGTGGCAATGTACCCAGCGCCAGATTGGTCACGGGCACCATGGTCAGGATCAGGCCGGCCCCGCGCAGGGCCTGCGCCCACAGCAATTCATTGAACCCGCTTTGACTGGTCAGGTGGCCATTCAACCATGTGCCACTTGCCGCCAAGCAAAGCCCCAGAGCCACAACGATACGGGCATCCAGCCGCCGCGTCAGTGCGCCAGCCACAGGCCCGGACAGGAACATGGCGATACCCGCCACACTCATGATCTGACCGATCTGGAATGAGGAATACCCTCTCACCTGCGCCAGAAAGAGCGGCAGGATAAAGGTTGCGCCATAGAGGCCAAAGCCGATGATGGAGCCAATGAAGGCACCAGATGCAAAGTTGCGATCCTTGAAGACGGTAAGATCTACCAGCGGTGTGTCATTCTTTGTCACGCGCCAGAAAAAGACTGCCGCTGCGGTAAGGCAGACAATTCCTGCCTCCCAGATTTCGCGGCTTTCCAGCCAGTTTTCCCCCGGGCCTTCATCGACCACCCATTCCAACAGCCCCAGGAATAGGGCCATGGCAATCAGCGCCATCACATCCAGACGCTTCAGCAGATTCATGTTCATCTTCTGGCGCGGGATCAGCCACCAGACGGCCCCGATGGCAATAATGCCCGGCAGCACATTGACCAGGAACAGCCAGTGCCAGCTCATATGCTGCGTGATCCACCCGCCCAGCGTCGGCCCGATGGAAGGCGCCAGCGTGGCCACCATGCCAATCATCACCTGCTGGGTCATGGACCGTCCGCCTGGGAACAGTGTAAAGGCAGCGGCCATCGTGGTCGGCACCATGGCAGCACCGGCAAAACCCTGAATGGCACGGAAAGCGATGAGGGATTGCAGGTCCCACGCCATTGCGCACATCACGCTGGACAGCACAAATCCGCCGGCGGACATGACGAACAGCTTGCGCATCCCGAACACCCGGTTCAGGAATCCTGACAACGGAATACCGACAACTTCCGCAATCAAATACCCGGTCTGAACCCAGGCGACCTCTTCGGAACTGGCCGACATGGCCGCCTGAATTTCATTGATTGAGCTGGCAACGATCTGGATGTCCAGAATGGCCATGAACATGCCGATGACCATGGCCAGAAAGCCAAGGTTCAACCGGATCAGTTCACCCCGGGAGAGCGTCTGCTCTGGCATGACACTCAGCCATCATTCCGTGTGACGACCGTTACCTCAACCGAGAGGCCAGGCCGCATCAGCCCCGTGGCGAGCGCGTCATCTGACAGGTTGATCCGCACAGGCACACGCTGCACAATCTTGGTAAAATTGCCCGTCGCCGTATCCTGCGGGATCAGGCTGAACTGGGAGCCCGTCGCCGGGGCGATGGAGGCGAGATAGCCTTCCACTTTCAGGCCCGGATAGGCATCTACACGCACATGCACGGGCTGGCCTTCCCGCATGTTCTCAACCTGCGTTTCCTTGAAATTCGCGATGATATAAGATGACTGGATCGGCACGACGGACATGGCTTGCTGGCCGGGATTCATCAACTGCCCTTCTGTCACCGCACGATTTGCCACAACACCATCAATTGGCGCACGTAATTCGGTGCGGGCAGCATTCAATTGCGCCGCATCCACACGGGCCCGTGCGGCTTCCACATTGGCATCGGCACCGGTCACAGCTGCCTTGTCGGCGCTCAACTCTTCCTGGGCGCGGTGGTAAGAAGCCTGAGACACATTCAATTCGCTACGCGCTGTGGTAATCGCCGCGCGGCTCTGCTGCAGGCTTGCCTGAGAGGCCTTGTCCTTTGACGCAACCGCTTCCAGCGCCGCCTTCGGATAATGCCCTCTCTCTGCCAGCTCTTCATAGCGGGTATAATCTGAAGCCGAGAGGTCAGCATTCGCCGCGGCGGCATCGGCCTGCGCAGAGGCCTCTGCCAGACGGTCACGCTGGGCGGAAATCTGTGACTGCGCCGTCTCAAGAGCCGCTTCTGCGGAGGCAACCCGTGCCCGCAATTGCACGGCATTTGCTTCAGCCTGCGACAGGGCCGCTTCTGCCTCGGCGAGTTGCGCAGCATAATCGGCGCTCTCCAGCGTCACGAGCAAGTCGCCAGCTCTCACTTTCTGGTTGTCCAGAACGTGAACCTGCGTGACATAGCCCTGCACTTTTGGGGCAATCGTCGCGATATCTGCACGGATATAGGCGTTATTGGTTGAGACTTCGAACCGGCCTGCAACAAACCAGTCCACGGCCTTGTACCCAATAAGAACAATAGCCACGGCAGCAACCAGAATCATGATGATGCTGCGCGGAGTCAGGCCGCCACCTTCTTCCTTGTCTGTTTGCGCTGACGGCATATCATCGTTGATTGGCTTCAGGGGTTCATCCCCTTTTGCCATCTCAGCGTCTGGCGACGGAGATTTTTTTAGGAAGCGCACGTTCATGGCATCATCTTCTCAGCTACAGGATGTATAAACCCCGAAAATGTGTAATAATGATTACACTGAGCCGAAAGTAATGATCATTACATAAGAATCAAGTCACGCTTACATAAATGCCCTCAACTGACTCTCCCCCCATCGCGAACAATCGCGCCGAGCTGCGTCGCAAGGCGTTTCTTCAGGCAGCCCGCCAAGTCTTCCTTGAGCAGGGATACGAAGCCGCAAACATGTCGGAAATCGTCCGCCGGGCCGGTGGTTCGCTGACGACGCTCTACAACCAGTTTGGCGACAAGAAAGGTATCTTCCTGGCGATGCTGGATGAAAGCCTTTCAGAAATCACGCATGCCATGGAAGTTGAATCCCAGACCCACGCGCCTGTGCGCGAAGGGCTCAACAGGATCGGCATTCAGTTCGTTTCGCAATTGACACGTCCGGACTCGTTGGAAACCTATCGCCTGATCGTGGGCCTGGCCCGCCAGTTTCCGGACGTCGCAAAATCCTTCTCGGAAAAAGGCCCTGACAAGGTGCGTGTGGCTCTGGCCGCTTATCTCAGAGACCGGGAAGAGGCTGGAGAGATCAATGCGGAAAACCCGACCCAGCTGGCCAGCCTGTTCCTGGACATGGTGCGCATGGGCCTGCAATCGCGCGCCCTGCTGGATTCAGACTTCCGCCCGACACAGGAAGAAGTTGAGTCTACCGTAAGACGTGCGGTGGACATATTCCTGAACGGCGTCGCGCCCCATCCGGTCTAGGCCGCGCCGTCCAGAATATCCTTGAAGCCGCTGGGCGCGTGAGGCCCCAGGAATAGCTGCTCATAAGCGCCGATCCCTTCCGAGGACAGTCCGCCAGGCCCTTCATGCCGCGCCATGGCAATTTCCTGAATGTGCAGATTTTCCGGATCCTGCCATGGCATCTTGCCTGGCTCATAAGTCTCTCTCAATACGGACAATTCCTCTCCATGATAGGAGCCATGACGCCGCTGCGGGTGACCATAGCCTATGCCCTTCATCAGGAAACTGCCCATCGGCTCAAAGCTGACCGTATGCGGATTTCCCTGCCCGTCTTCCAGATGGAGCGTGGCGGACTGCATGCGCCGTGTGCCGCGGGCATATTTGATGTCCATGTGCGGTTTTTCGAGGTGGATAAGCTCCCCCTGCCCTGCACCATCCATGGCCAATACAGCGCGCGTATTCCAGGCTTCGCCTGCTTCATCATGGTTCACATGATAGAACATAGAGAGGTTCGGAAAATTGGTCGGGGTCCAGATCCAGTAGAATTGCGGCGGCAGGGCCGGGATAAGCGGCTGGGTATCCTGCGCCCCGATCGGCCGCACCCCCCAGCTGCGGTCCCGCGTGCCCATCCAGCTATCGGGCGTGACCTTGAACTCCTGCCCGTCGAGGCGCAACGTACCGGACCAACGGCCATTCTGCGTCATGCGGGTGACGTCCATCAGCATACGCGGTCCCTGGCGGCGGGTGAAGCGCGGCTCCTCAATCGGGAAGGCCCTGCCCTCAAACTCCACGTCCAGCGCGATGCCTTCTGTCTCTTCTACTTTCAGCCTGACCCGCTTCAGCGGCTCGATCACCTCAACAGAGAAGCCGCCCACAAATGTATTCATCCGCTCCATGTTCAGAGAGCGAGAAAAGAAGACCGAATGCTGCTTGCCGTCGCGCAGCACGGATACTGCGGCGTCGATGATGTTCAGATGCGGATAGATGCCCATTGCCGCGGCAAAGAAGGTTTTGCCATCGGCCGAATAGCCATTGAAAAAATAGCGGTCATAGAAATTCCGATCAGACCCGGCATAGGCCACAGGCTCAGGGGTCTGGTGGATCGGATATTCATCTCCGGCGGTCAGCATGGGCGTTTCCTTCCTCTGGGTCACCACTTGGCGGGCGACATCTCCTGGCTAGGGTGGACGAGGCAAACGCGCGGTTCAAGACGTGACGCAGAGGGAGGGCAAAACCCATGACAAAAATGACGGCCGAAGAGGCGAACGCATATCTGCAGAGATCCTTCGACAGGGATACGGCCCATCCGCCCAGTGAAATCATCCTGATGGAAGAAGGCCGCGCCGTGGTGCGACTGAAAGCGGATTCGACCCATCTGCGTCCGGGCGGCTATATCTCCGGGCCGACACAGATGTCTCTGGTCGATACAGCCGCCTATTTCGCCGTGATGACCTATACCGGGCTCGAACCGATGACGGTGACCAGCAATCTCAATATCAACTTCCTGCGGCCCTGCATTGGCAATGTCGTAATCGTGGATGCGCGCGTCATGAAGATCGGTCAGGCACTGGCGGTGATGGATGTGGATGTGCGGATCGAAGGCGCGGAGAAAGCCTCCAGCCATGCGGTTGTCACCTATGCCATTCCCCGCACCCCCAGTGGTATGACATAATATAGATCAACCAGTCGGAGAGACGCTGACCCATGCTTGCACGTGCAGCCGCTTTTGTCGGATTTCTTGCTGTTGCCCTCGGCGCGTTCGGCGCCCATGCACTCGACAGCACACTGACCGCTCAGGGTCATGAATGGTGGAATACCGCGACCATATATGCCCTGCCCCATGCTGCGGCGGCGCTTGCCATCTCGCTCAGCGGACGCGGCGGTCTGGTCCGCGCGGCTGGCTGGGCGATGCTGGTCGGCGCGGTCATCTTTGCCGGAACGCTATATGCGCTGGCGCTTGGCGCACCTGGCTGGACACGCGCGATCACGCCGATTGGCGGATTGTCATTTCTGGCGGGATGGGCGCTGTGCGGCTGGGGCGCCACACGCAGCGAGGGCTAGCTGGAAGAGCTGTTCAGCGAGGCGTATTTGTCGGCCAGGCCATCGGCCGTGTCACGCGCACTGTCGATCGTGTCCGCAAAGGCTTTCAGTTCCCGGTCGACAGGCGCAACATCCATGTCCATGTCTTCGCGGGCCGTCACTTCGCCCAGCGCGCCCTGGAAGTTGCGATACGCCATCTGCGCGCGAACAAGGGCGCGTTCATAGCTCATCACATCCGTGCGGCTTGCCGCATCATTTGCTTCAGACTGGAGCAGATCGCGGGCTTCGCGGCTGACATTGGACAATCCGTTGCGCGCAGCCTGGGTATCGGAAACGATACGGGCCAAGACCAGAGAGGGGGCAGAGCTTGCCGCGCCGATGCGGGAAGCATAGTCCTCCGCCTCTTCCGACTGGCCATTGATCAGTGTGTTGGCAAAGCCCATCAGTCCACCGGACGCCTCGACCCAGCCATTCTCGACTGTGGCATCACAATAATCAGCTGAAATTTTACGAAGGGCAGACTGGTGCTGAGTAAGGCTGGTCTCGAAGGATGCCTCACCCGGAATCATAGAGACGGTTGCGCATCCCGTCAGAAGGCATAGGGATACACCCAGAACTATACTACGCATCTAACAGCCACCTGCACACCTGAATTGGACCACACCTGCAGTAAAGTTTACGAAGGGTAAGGAACTAAGTCCAGTAACAAGGCTAATATTGGCTGAGAATAAGTGAAGACTGCATGAACAGACGCCCCGCACGCCGCATTTTGTACCCCAGACTGGAGTCCCGGCGCTCCGGAAGACTCCGCGTGAGCGAAATTCACGAGATATATTGGGAAGAATCAGGCAATCCGGAAGGAATTCCGGTGATTGCCGTACATGGAGGCCCCGGAGGCGGCTCAAGCCCAGAAATGAGGCGTTTCTTCGATCCCGGGAAATATCGCATCATTCTTTTCGACCAGAGAGGGTGCGGACGCTCCACGCCGCATTCCGAACTGCGTGAGAACACGACTTGGGATCTGATCGACGACATGGAAGCGCTGCGCGACATGCTCGGCGTGAAGAAATGGCTCGTCTTTGGGGGCTCCTGGGGCTCCACGCTGTCACTCGCCTATGGTGTCAGCCACCCGGAGAATACGCTCGGCCTCGTCCTGCGCGGTATCTTCCTGGTGTCGAAGTCAGAGATCCAGTGGTTCTATCAGTCCGGCGCGAGCCGCCTGTTCCCGGATGCCTTTGACCGCTACCTGGCCCCTATTCCCGAAGACGAGCGCGATGACCTGCTGATGGCCTTCCATCGCCGCCTGACCGGGGATGATCGCCAGACGCGTGTTGAGGCCGCCCGTGCCTGGGCCCGTTGGGAAGGGGAAACCCTGTCCATCAAAGGGCCGACCACGACCCCTGCCCGCTTCAATGAAGATGACTTCGTAGACGCCTTCGCGCGCATTGAGTGCCACTATTTCGTCAATCGCGGCTTCTTCCCCCAAGACAACTGGCTGCTCGAAGAGGCGAAAACCAAGCTGAAGGATGTACCCGGCGTTATCGTCCATGGGCGCTATGATGTGGTGACACCGCTGTCGACCGCATGGGCCCTGTCAAAGGCCTGGCCGAAGGCTGAGCTGAACATCATTCCGGATGCCGGCCACTCTTCCATGGAGCCTGGCATTGTTGATCGCCTCATCCAGGCAACGGATGATTTCGCGGTGAAATATGCAAGCCTGATCGGCGGGTAGCGCAAAGGGCCGGACAGGCCCCTCGCCTTCCGGATTTGTCAGGAAATGTAGCGGGCAGAAAACTCAGACGCCGCAGGTAGGAATATCAAACAGAGGGATCAGGTAGCGACCCTGAGCCTTCTGCCCACTGGACCTGCAGATCTATGCTCTGCATGCCCCATCCACTCTCTTGGGGAAGCAGATGACAGCGTGCACTTTGCCATGGCCCGATGCCCGCCGGATTCGCGCACGCCCGCCTGCAGTCCGAACACAAAAAAGGGGGCGGATAACCGCCCCCGATTTCATGCATCAGATGGCTGCCCCTCAGCCGGCTGGCGGCACCCAGTTCGGGCCCAGCAGCATGGTCAGGAAGCCTGGCAGCGGCACATGGTACTGGTCCTGGATCTTGTCCATGAAGCCAAACACCAGGATCAGGAAGATGAAGGGCGGCACGAACCAGCGGATCAGGAAGCGCCACGCATTCATGATCGTGCCTTCGCCCAGTTCCGAGGTCAGCATCTCGCGGCTCAGCACCCAGCCGGCAAAATAGGACGCCAGCAGACCGCCCAGCGGCAGCAGAAGACCTTCGGTCATGAAGTCCATGAAGTCCAGATATTCCAGCGAGAAGACGTAAGCTGCGCCGATCATGAACAGCACATAGCCAACCCCGATGGACGCGCCGAAGCGGGTTACGCCCTGACGC
>Ga0070726_10001802_pt1 | contig 20481 bp, 19 predicted proteins | sample tdAd471_FD_67275 | JGI IMG/M metagenome (GOLD analysis project Ga0070726, IMG submission 67275) | Marine sediment microbial communities from the Atlantic coast under amendment with organic carbon and nitrate - tdAd47.1 | ecosystem: Environmental > Aquatic > Marine > Coastal > Sediment | place... | reverse complement strand
ATATAGCGGATATAGCGGATATAGCGGATATAGCGGATATAAAGGATTCAGGCATGGCGAAGACATCCAGCTGGACCCGGTCACCTGGGAAAGTCCCCAAAGGAGGTCGGACCACTCACCGGGTAGACAATGTCAGCGCTGGACCTGCCCCGGCAACGGGCGACGATGGGTCCACGGCCGTTCACCGGTCCGCAGCGCAGGGCGCCGCGGGAGACCGGGGAGTGGGCCGGCCGCCGGGCCGGGATGCCGAGCAGGTCAGGCAGAAATTGCTGGCGGCAGCCAGGGAACTGTTTCTCAGCTATGAGTTCAAGGCGGTGTCAGTACGTCAGATCGCCTCCCGGGCCGGGGTTAATGGTGCCATGGTGAACTATTATTTCGGTGGCAAGAAAGGCTTGTACCTGGCCATGGTCGATGAGGTTTTCAGCACCCTGGAACACTCGCTGCGGGAACTCGATGCGAAACGCAGTGAATCGGTTACTGATTTTATCCGGACCTACATGCAGTTCCTGGCCGGCAACCCCTGGTGGCCGAATTTCATTGTCCGTGAGGTATTGTTCGGCCAGGAGGAAATTCGTCAACCCATAGTTGCCAGGTTCAGTTCGACGTTTGTCCAGGGGCTGATTGGCGCCATCACCGGAGAAGTCGAATCGGGACACTTCCGCAAGGACCTGCATCCTGAACTGGCCACCTGGTCGCTGATGGGCATGATGGTGTTTCCGTTTCTTTCACATCCCATTGCCCGGAGACTGCTGCACCAGGAACTGGAAGAAGCCGGTGTGACCGAACTGATCACCCATACCTGTGAGCTGTTTGCACGGGGAGTGGTTAACAGGGAGGCAGGGTGATGCGGGGGTGGCTGACTCCGGGAAGTCTTCTGCTTCTGACCCTGCTGGGTGCCTGTGAACCCCGTTTTACCGGCGCTGTCGGTCAGCTGGCCTCCGATCGCATCGAGATTACCGCCGAGTCCGCGGAAGCTGTCACGGCAATACTGGTGACCGAAGGGGATCAACTGGAAGCCGGCGATCTGCTGCTGCAACAGAACGATGAGCGTATCCGGGCGCGGCTGGAAGAATCCACTGCCAATCTGCAGCGGCTGGAAGCGATACTGGCCGAACAACTGGCCGGTCCCAGGATCGAGACAGTCATGGCTGCCAGTGCCGAGCTGGAAGAGCGCCGGATCGAGTACGAATTCCGTTCCCGGGAACTGCAACGGCTTACCGAACTGCGGGAGCGTAACCTGACGTCAGTGGAGAGCGTGGACCTGGCGCGGCGGTTCAGGGATTCCGCTGAAGCAGGCATGGCAGCCTCCCGGGCGCGATTGCAGGAACTGGAAGCCGGTACCCGCCCCGAGCAGATTGCACAGACCCGCTACAGTATTCAGCAGGCGCAGGCGCAACACACGCTGCTGCAGATTGAACAACAGCGGCTGGCCCTGAGATCACCGGTGGCAGCCGTGGTCGACGCGCTGCCCTTTGAAGTGGGTGAAAGGCCCCCGGTGGGTGCGGTGGTGGCCGTGCTGCTGAGCGGCAGACAACCCCATGCCCGGGTTTATGTGCCCGAACCCTACCGCGTGCAGGTACAACCCGGTGACCCGGTCAAGGTCAGTATTGATGGTCTCGACGGCCTGCTGCAGGGAACCGTCCGGCGGGTATCCAGCGATGCCGCTTTCACCCCGTATTTTGCCTTGACCGAGAGCGACCGCGGCAGGTTGAGTTTCGTGGCGGAAATCAGTCTGCCGGAACTTCCCGAACGCCTGCCCGACGGTGTGCCGGTCGAGGCGTTCTTCGACGGCATGCCGGTGCCCGCCAATGACTGAGCAGGAACTGGCCGTATCGGCGCGGGGATTGTCCCGGAATTTCGGCCCTGTGCAGGCGGTCCGGGACGTCAGCCTGGCGATAAGCCCAGGTACCATTTACGGGTTCCTGGGGCCCAACGGTTCCGGCAAATCAACAACCATCAGAATGCTTTGTGGTCTGCTGACCGCCTCGGCAGGGGAAGCCCGGGTACTGGGACTGGATGTCCGCAGCGATGCCGAGAAACTGAAACAGCAGATCGGGTATATGACCCAGCGCTTCTCCCTGTACGAGGATCTCACCGTACGCGAAAACCTGCGGTTTATCGCCGAGGTCTACACCATTCCCGGTGCCAGCCGCAGGTCGAGGATCGAGGAACTGATGTCCAGGTTCAACCTGCAACAGCAGAGCCGACAGCGGGCGGGTAAGCTCAGTGGCGGACAGCGCCAGCGACTGGCCCTGGCAGCTGCGATTCTCCACAAGCCCCGTATGCTGTTCCTGGATGAGCCAACCAGCGCGGTTGATCCGCAAAACCGGCGTGATTTCTGGGAGACGCTGTTTCAGCTGGCGCAACAGGGCACCACCATCCTGGTCTCCACCCATTACATGGACGAAGCAGAACGTTGTCACAAGCTGGCGATTCTGCACAAGGGAGTGAAAGTGGCCGACGGTTCACCCCGGGAACTGGGGGAGCAGATCGACTCCAATGTAGTCGAGGTGGTGGCCGACGATGCCAACCAGGCCCGGGAAGCTATGTATGGTATAGCGGAAGTGTCCAGCGTAACCCAGCTGGGAATCCGCCTGCGGGCATTGATTCCGAAACAGGTGGACAATCCGGTACAGCTGGTAAAACAGGCGCTGGCGGCCAGGCGGATAGCTGCGCAGGTTGAACACACCCTGCCGAGTCTGGAGGATGTCTTCGTATCGGTAACGGAACTCCAGGATGCGGAGCAGCACGCGGCATGAATTCCCTGCTCCGCATTTTTGCCATCATGCGCAAGGAATTGCTGCAGCTGGCCCGGGACCGCCTCACCTTCGGCATGATTGTCGGTATACCTCTAATCCAGCTGCTGATGTTCGGGTACGCCATCAACACCGATGTACGCAATCTCAAGGGGGCTGTCGCTGATCAGGCGGGGTCCCACTTGTCCAGGCAGCTGGTTGCTGACATCAATGCCTCCCAGGTTGTGGTATTCGAGGAACAGGTTGCCACCGAAGCTGACCTTACCGCACTGCTGGATAGCGGCAGGGTGTCATTGGGCCTTTATATACCGGCTGACTTCGATCGTCGCATCATCAATAAGGACCGACCCGCCGCCCAGCTGCTGGTGGACGGTACCGATCCGATAATCCTGGGTGTCGGTCAGCAGCTGCTGGCGATGACCATGGGTTTTGATACGGCTGTTCCGGAACAAGAGTCGGCGGGGTTGTTTGCCGTGCGCAACTACTATAATCCTGAACGGCGTTCCTCGGTCAATATCGTACCCGGGCTGGTAGGTGTCATTCTCACCATGACCATGGTGCTGTTCACCGCCGTGGCCATAGTCCGGGAGCGGGAGCGTGGCAACCTGGAACTGCTTATCACCACGCCGGTCAGGTCCACGGAGCTGATGCTGGGCAAGATCGCACCCTACGTCATGATCGGTCTTCTCCAGGTCGTGATCATCCTCGGCCTGGGCAGGCTGCTCTTCGACCTGCCGCTTCAGGGTCAGCGTATTGATGTGCTCTGGGCATCGCTGTTGTTTATCGCCACCAACCTCTCCCTGGGACTGTTCATATCCACGTCGGCAACCACCCAGTTCCAGGCCATGCAAATGACGTTTTTCATCTTCCTGCCCTCGATACTGCTTTCCGGGTTCATGTTTCCCTTCGAGGGCATGCCCGAACTGGCCCGGATCATCGCGGAAGCCCTGCCGCTGACACACTTCAATCGGCTGATCCGGGGTATCGTGCTGCGGGGTGCCGGCATTGAAACCATGATGGCGGACGTGATTGCCCTCGGTGTCATCCTGGCGATCATGCTGACCCTGGCAATCCGTCGGTTTAGCAAGCGGCTGGACTGACAAGCGACGGGTCAGCTGCTGTCCTCCGTATCGGTCTGCAGAAGCTGTGCAAGCCGGTCGCATACGGAATTGATAATAGTGACGCGGGCATATTTCTTGTCATTGCCCGCTACCAGCAGCCAGGGAGCCTGCGCCGTGCTGGTGTGGGCCACCATGTCGTTGACGGCGAGCTTGTAGTGGTGCCATTTCTCGCGATTACGCCAGTCCTCCGCCGTGAGCTTGTGCTGTTTACGGGGGTCTTTCTCCCGGGCCTTGAAACGGCGCTGCTGTTCTTCCTGGCTGACGTGAATCCAGAACTTGAGCACCGCGGTGCCGTGATCCAGCAGGTGTTCCTCGAAACTGTTTATCTCGCGGTAGGAACGCAGCCAGGCGTCGCGGTCGGCAAGTCCTTCGACGCGCTCCACCAGGACCCGGCCATACCAGGAACGATCGTAGATGGTGAGGAAACCTGACCTGGGAACATGACGCCAGAAGCGCCACAGGTAATGATGGGCGAGTTCCTCGTCCGTGGGTTTCCCCACCGGGATGACGCGATAAAGCCGGGCATCAACGGCGGCGGTGAGTCGGCGGATCGCACTGCCCTTACCGGCGGCGTCCCAACCCTCGAATACCAGTACCGCATTGCGATGTTGGTGGTACATTTGCCAGGCCAGCGTATGCAGCCGTTTCTGTGCCGCCGCCAGTTGTGATTCATAGTCCATCCGGGACAGGGCCCTGCTCAGGTCAAGCGTGTCGAGGACGGTACGTTGGGCCTTCTGCCCCAGCTGCCCGGCAATCCGGGGCGGTGCGCGGGGCGCTTCAACAGGCGAAGTGGCAGAGGACTCAAGGTTCTCCTCCAGCACATTGACGAGTATCTGCGCCGTGGTCAGATTGCGATAATAGTGATCCGTGGCTTCGATAATATGCCACGGTGAAATGCCGGAATCGCTCTGTCTTATGGCCATTTCGGATACCGTGGTGAAATGATCGTACAGGCGGGCGTACTGTCCCACGAACGGAGACTGCTTGAACTGAGAGATAGGTGCGTCAGCTTCAAGGCGACTGGCCTGTTCGGTTTTAGACAGGTGATACCAGAACTTGACGATAATTGTGCCATCCTGGATTAATGTATGTTCCAGGTCCTCTACCTGTTCCAGCTGCGATTCGAATTCACTGTCGTCAATTTTCCCGAAAACCCTGTCGGTAATCGGCTGGCTATACCAGGAGGTGAACATGACACTGACAGTGCCCCTGGCCGGGAGGCTTCGCCAGAAACGCCAGAAGCGCGGTCTTTCCCGCTCCTCGTCGGTTTCGTCCCAGAACGCATGGGTCCTGACATCACGGGAATCGAACCAGTAATTGAGCCTGTCCACCACCGCGCCCTTTCCGGCACCTTCGACGCCGGACACGATGATAATTAATGAGCGACTGCTGTCGCGCAGCTTCTGTTGCAGTGAAAGCAGGCGAAAGTGCAGGTCCGGTTCAAGGTTCTTATAGACTGTCCTGCTGATACTGCGACCGACTTCGGCGACTTCGAACATCGACAGGATTCCCGCAGTGAGGTGTGCCGGGGGGTTGACCCGCCCGGCTGAGAGTTACTGCAGCGCTACCGGCGTGGAGCGAGACAGATCGTGGTTTTTGAAAGGAAGTTCACGAATGCGCTGGCCGGTGAGTATGTAGGCGGCATTGGCTACCGCAGCCGCAATGGGAGGTGTGGCGGGCTCTCCGAGTCCCCCGAGTTTTTCACCGGATTCGACAATATGTACCTGGACATCCGGCGTTTGCGCCATGCGCACCATGTCATAGTCAGGAAAATTCTGTTGTGCGACACGACCGTTCTCAATGGTGATTTCACCGTAGAGCGCCGCGGTCAGGCCGAATATGATGCCGCTTTCCACCTGTTGTTCCACGGTGTCCGGATTTATAGCCCGTCCGCAGTCTATGGCGCAGGTAACCTTGTGCACACGCAGTTCGCCTCCCGCTTCAAGAGAGACCTCGGCGATTTCCGCGACAATACTGCCGAAGCTTTCCTGAACGGCTATGCCCATGGCATGGCCGTCGGGCAGGTTGCGACCGTAGCCGGCACCCTCGGCTGCCACCTCCAGCACGCGCCGATGACGGGGGTGATCCGCCAGCAGATCCAGGCGGAACTGATAGGGGTTCCTGCCGGCACGATGTGCCACCTCATCGATAAATGATTCGGTAAAAAATGTCTGCTGTGAGTGATCCACACTCCGCCAAGCGGCGATGGGCACATGTGTTTCGGCATCCACCACCCGGATCGACTGGTTGGTGATGTTGTAGGGTATGTGTGCTGCCCCGGGCGTCTGGATGGGCCCGGTAAAGCGGTTTTCCCAGGCAGTTACATTGCCCGCCGCATCGAAGGCTGCGCGGAAGTTGCTGGCAACCGCGGGGCGGTAGTAGTCCTGCTGCATGTCGTCTTCCCTGCTGAACACCGTTTTCACCGGTACCTCAAATTCCCTGGCAATGAGCGTGGCATGATCGATCATGTTCCAGTTGAACGGCAGGCGGCGTCCGAATCCGCCACCAAGATAGACGGGATGCATGGTGACAGCGTCTTCGTCCAGTCCCGCCACCGAGGCGACGCGCCCCCTGATACCCAGGTTATCCTGGGTGCTGGTCCAGACCTCGGCTCCGCCGTCATGAAAATGCACGGTACAGTTCATAGGCTCCATGGGTGCGTGGGCCAGGTAGGGGACGTGGTAGCTGGCCTCGATAATCTCGCTGGCCTGTTCCAGTGCAGCTGGCGTATCCCCGATTTCCCTGTCTTTCTTGCCGTCATCGGAGGCAAGCACCTGATCAAACCGGGCATAAATAGCCGCGGTACTGACGTTGTCGAACTCGGTCTGCGAAAACTCTGCCTTGACCAGCTTCAGGGCCTCCCTGGCGCGCCAGTAATTGTCGGCCACCACGGCGACGGAATCCTCGAGTTCGATAACCCGCCTGACGCCGGGTCGCGACAATGCCTGCGAGGCGTCCACCGACAGTAATCTGGAGCCGAAAACCGGTGCTAACCGAATCGCTGCCACCAGCATGTCTTCACTGTAGGCATCTATCCCGTACCGTGCGGAGCCGTTGACCTTCGGTGGAATATCGCTGCGGGAAAGTGCTTTGCCCATCAGCGTAAATTCAGCGGGCTGCTTGAGTCGCGGGTTTTCCGGTGGTTCCAGTTCGGCCGCTGCGGCTGCCAGTTCCCCATAGGACAGGGATCGACCACTGGCATTGTGGTGTACATGGGAAAGCCGGGTGAAACACTCTTCTGCCGGTACCCCCCAGCGTTCCGCGGCACAGGCAATAAGCATTTCCCGCGCGGCGGCGCCGGAATTACGCATGCCGTGTTCTCCGGTAAAACGTACCGAGGAACTGCCTCCGGTGGTCTGCAGGTTGACCAGCTGGGAAATCCTTACTGACGATGCCGCCAGTATCGGGTTGAGAAACGCCGGCACACCGAATTCGCTGGCAAAACCGGTAATCAGATCACCGTTGGCAAACAGGTCGGTGGCCGGTGCCTGCCTGGCCGTTACCAGTTCCCAGTCGGCGTCCATTTCGTCCGCGGCCATCATGGCCAGCGAGGTATGCACACCCTGACCCATTTCCGAGTGGGGAATATATACGGTGACACGGTTATCCGGGTCGATGCGTAGCCAGGTGGTGAGATACCGTTGGCCGTCGCTGCCAAGGGTTTCGTTGGCCAACCGATGCCTGCTGGGGCGGGTTGCCGCGTATCCGATGAGCAGTCCACCGCCGATAACGGCCGTACTCAACAGGAATCGTCTTCGGGATATTTTCATGTCAATTCCCCCTAGGCCGTGGCCAGTGCCCGAATCGCCCGGCGAATTCGGGGCGTGGAGCCGCATCGGCAGATATTGCTGAGGCTTCTATCGATTTCGGCGTCGGAAGGATCGGGATTATTATTCAACAGGTCGGTAACTGCCATGATCATCCCGGACTGACAATAACCACACTGGGGTACCTGGTAGTCGATCCAGGCCTGCTGCACCCGGGTCAGGGCAGGTGCCTCCGGCGACGTGCCGTTCACAGCTTCGGCCAGTCCCTCAATGGTGGTTATTTCCGCGCCGTCAACAGCCTGGACCGGCGTCACGCAGCTGCGCATTGCCGCGCCATTGACGTGGACAGTGCAGGCGCCACAGGCACCGATACCGCAGCCGAACTTCGTGCCGGTAAGGCCCAGTTCGTCGCGCAGCACCCACAGCAGGGGCATTTCCCCTTCCACGTCGAGCCGGTAGTCGACACCGTTGATTTTCAGAGTTGCCATCTTGCTGTATCCCCCGTATTTCCGCCTGTCTCCAGGAGCCCATCGTGCCGGGCGCCGGTGCTGAAGCAGGCGGTGCACCGATAAAGAGAGGTGCGTCCAAAACAGAAAAAAGCGGTATGGCGAGATAGGAGTCGGTGCCGCAGTATCGTTGCCTGCTATCATGGCAGCATATACCCGATTATTGGTTGCTTCAACCGGGCACAGGACCACGCTGTCAGCCTGGTGAGCCCATGGTATGGCGATTGCCCGACGCCGGTGATACCGGGACTGGCCCGCCAGAACGGAGTAGTCAACACCCGGTCACTACCATTCATTGAAACCCGTGATGGGGAGACGTCGGCAATGACAGACACGCTGCGTCGCATAACGTTTGATTATTCGAAACTGGAGACCGTCTTTCAGGGAGTCGACGCGGTCACCTGCCTGGCGGAACAGGTTGCCAGCCGGGACAAAGAACGCGTTTTCGTCATTGCTTCGCGAACGCTTTCCCGGAACGGCGATGTGATTCACCGGCTTCGGCAGGCGCTGGGCAACCGGTTGGCCGATGTGTTCACCGACATGCCGGCCCATACCCCGAGGCCAGCGGTAATGGCCGCTATCGGACGCGCCGCCGGGGTAAAGACGGATTTACTGGTCAGCATCGGCGGGGGCTCGGTAATCGATGCCGCCAAGACCGTGCAGCTGGCGCTGGACCAGGATATCCGCACCGAGGCGGAATTGCTTGCCTATGCCCAGTTCGCTGACGGCAGTCGTGGCCCCCGTTGCGGCGACTTTCGCCTCTTCGACGGGCCGTCGCGGCTGCGTCAGATCGCGGTGCCGACTACCCTGTCCGGCGCCGAATTCAGCAACAACGCCGGCGTGACCGATCCCGCCAGGTCCCTGAAGGAGGGTTACCGGGGGCCGGATCTCTGTCCCCAGGTGATCATCTACGATCCGCTGCTATGCCGACTGACACCGGACTGGCTGTGGCTGTCCACGGCAATCCGATCGCTGGATCATGCCGTGGAGGGCTACTGTTCGCCTGATGTACACAGTTTCCTCGAGGGCCACTTTCTCCATGCCATGGAGTTGTTCACCAGCAGCCTGCCCGGAACCCGTGATGATCCGGCGGACCTGCAATTACGCAGCCTCAGCCAACAGGCTGTCTGGCTGGCCTGTTGTGGCCTCGGCAAGGTACGCCATGGTGCCAGTCACGGCATCGGCTATCTGCTGGGTGCAGTTTGCGGAGTCCCCCACGGCATCACGTCCTGCATCATGTTGCCGGCGGTTCTGCGCTGGAACAGCGAGGTTAACGGCGCGCGTCAGCACCGGATCAATGCGGCCCTGGGAGCGACGTCGGCCAGTGCCCCTGACACGGTAAGGGCCCTTGTGGGCAGGCTCGGTCTGCCACAAACCCTGCGGGATGCCGGTGTTGCCAGGGACGAGCTGCCGCGAATCGCCGACCTGGCCAGCCAGCACCCGGTGGTAAAAAGCAATCCCCGGGCCATCGAGTCTGCCGGGGATGTACTGGAAATACTGGAACTGGCCTGGGGTGCACAGGAATCTGCCGCAGTCGGCTGAGGGACGGGTTCGTCACTGGTATACTGCGAACATGGGTACAGTAAAGCCAGTTCAAGCCGGAAACGGCGCTTCCTCGTTTCTCGTCACCGCGCTGATTTACTTCCTGGTCACGGTGCCGGCTGTCGGCCAGTCCATGGCCAATGGTCAGGAGCCGGGATTTCTCCGTTTTATTCCGGGTGACGGCGAGTTTGCCGGTGAACTGCAGACCGCTGTTACCACTTACCGGAACGAGGCGGGTGTCGAAGTGGACCTGGTAGCAACGGTACATCTTGCCGAACAGACTTACTATGACGGGCTGAACGCCTATTTTTCCACCAGGGACGCGGTGCTCTACGAACTGGTTGCCGAGGAGAATGTGCGCCCTGACGGCAGTGGTCGCAGGGGAGGGACCGGGGTTATCGGTTTTCTGCAGACCAGTATGACCAACCTGCTGGACCTGAGCTACCAGCTGGACGTGATCAACTATGCCAGGCCGAATTTCGTTCACGCCGATCTGGAGCCCGACGAACTGGATGCACTGATGGCAGCAAAGGGTGAAACCCTGTTCTCGGCGTTTCTGGCCCTGGTGTTGATGGAGCTGGAAAACCTGGAACAGCCTGGAAATGCTGAAACCGACGCACTGCTGGAGCTGTCCCTGACGGATATCCTGCGACTTTTCGCCCGGCCGGACAGGCAGGAGGCATTCCGGTATCTGCTGGCCCGGAGCCTGGCGGCGTCCGAGGGCAGCCTGGCCGCAATTACCGGCCGGGGCACCACCATTCTGGACGATCGCAACGGCGCGGCACTGGAAGTCCTGAGTGAGGTGCTGCAGAACCCGCAACTGCAGCGTATCAGTATTTACTACGGCGCGGCTCATATGACCGGGCTGGAGCAGGGGCTTGCAGAACTGGGTTTTACCCGGGCTGGGCGAAACTGGTTGACTGCGTGGACTTCGGGTTAGCGACTGGTTCAGCCCGGTTCACGCGGGTCCTGCAGGGTCTCCCGGTGTGGCAACCATCCCGGGCGGGCCCTGCCCGAAGGGGCGTTCAGGAGAGCCCACTGCCCTTGTTGGCTTATGATGGCTTATGATGGCTTATAAGGGTTGCCTCGCCTTGACAGGCCGACGCCTGCCGGCGGCAAGGCGCCTGGTCAGTGAACTCGCCTGCAAGCCAGAGTATTTCCTGATTAATGAGAGGTTCCACGGAACCCCTGAATAGTCAGAGGTTCCACGGAACCCCTGAATAGTCAGAGGTTCCCTAAAACAGGTTGACTGGCCGGCAATATAGCGGACAATAGGGCCTCGTTTTCATTGGAACCACATTGCTTTACGGGCAGGAATTTCCGCTGGAAACAGAATTGGTGGCAGGTGTAACGATTTCCAATCGTCACGCAATTCGATAGTCAGGACCAGAACGCAACAGCAGGCAGCTGCACGATAGCGTTCCGCAATACTCGTAAATCATAGTTAAATAGTTAAATAGCTAAATAGTTAAAGTGGACAAAAAGGTACAAAGCGTATGAAAAATCTTATCGGTGGAATTCTGGTGGCGTTGACCGTGTTTCTGGCTGGCTGCGCATCTGCCCCTCCCGCGGCGGTCGGTGCCTGGGATATCGAGCTGAATACTCCGTTGGGTGCCCTGCCGGCAGTCCTGGTTATATCCGAGGACGGTACCGGCAGCATGTCCAGCGATATGGGATCTCAACCAATCAGCGGTATCATCATGGAAGGCAATGCCGTCAGCTTTAACACGGCTATCGAGGCCCAGGGGCAGAGCATCAACCTTTCGTTTGCCGGCACCGTGGACGGGGATTCCATGAACGGTGAATTCGGCAGCGACTTCGGCGCCTTTGGCGTAACCGGCAGTCGTCAATAACGGCCCGGACTGCCTCTGACCCTCACCTGACCCCTGAATAAAAAGTGGCGCTGTTCTGTCGGCCGCGGAAAACGCTGGCCTGCCCTGTACCGGGGCTGTCGCCGGACCACCGCCCTGCGGTCATCCGGGTTATCGGATTCAGATAAACCTGTCGCGCAGGGATTGCAGCACGCGTTCCAGATTCTGCCGGGCAGCCGGGCTGTTGGGGTGGATGTCCAGAAGCTGTTCGAAGGCGTCCCGCGCCCCGATGAGATTGTCCTGCCTCAGATAAACCAGGCCCAGGCCTGACAGCGCGCCAAAATGGCGGGGCTCCAGTTCCAGGGTCTTCTGAACATCCTCGATTGACCGATCCAGATTTCCCGCCAGGTAATGCAGGGTGGCGCGCCGGTTCCAGGCTTCGGCAAATCCGGGGTGCCTGTCGATCAACGAGGAAAACACCTGTAGAGCCTCCCGGTAGTAGCCTGAATTCATCAACCTGTCTCCGGCCACCAGCAACGCCTGGGCATCATTGTCCGGATGCTGATACCAGATTGTCCAGATCTGACTTTCGACTTCAGCCAGGACGGGAGTGCTGTTGGTCTCCCGCAGAATCTCGAACAACCTGTCCAGGCGGGGATCGTTCTGATCAGCCTGGAGCGGTAAGTTAATCAGCAATAAAACCACCGCCAGGCCATGACGGATCAGTGCAGGGTTTTTCATGGTGATTCAGTTTGCGCTATCGCTGCAAACCTGTAAAGGCTGCAGAATTAATCAGAGGATCCCTGGTTTTGCGATTACTACTCAAAACCGGTCGGTATCCGCCCGGGTCCAGTGTTCCAGGTAACTGATGGGTGCACTGCTGTCCAACAACTGGTTGGGTTGCAAAGTCTCGTGTATTTCATTGAAATAGCGGTACCCGGCGTCGTGGCGACAGACGATGTCGCTGGCTTTCAGCTGCGACGGGTTCTGGTAGCCCAGGGCTCCGCACAGTTCCAGGAACGCGTGCATGGTGTTGTGATGGTAGTTGCATACGCGTCTGCCCTTGGCCTGGATATCGATGGCCCGTCCGCGACGTGGGTCCGTGGTGGCGACTCCGGTGGGGCAGTGATTGGTATTGCAGGATAGAGACTGAACACAGCCCAGGGCCAGCATCATGGAACGGGCAGCGTTCACCATGTCGGCACCTGCCGCGATTTTTTCCAGCATGTCATACCCGGTGGCCGTCTTGCCGGCACTGATAATGCTTATCCTGTCCCGCAAGCCGGCGCCCACCAGGACCTGGTGAACGAAAAACGTCGCTTCCAGGCAGGGCGTACCCAGGCGGTTGGAGAATTCAACAGGCGCTGCCCCGGTGCCACCTTCGGCACCATCCACGGTGACGAAATCCGGCAGAATTCCGGTTTCTCTCATCGCTTTCACAATGGACATGAATTCACTCTTACGTCCTATGCAAAGCTTGAAACCAATGGGTTTGCCATGGCTCAGCTTGCGCAGCCGGGCGATGAAATGCATCAATTCACGTGGGGTGCTGAACTCCGGGTGGCGGGCCGGAGAAACGATGGTCCGGCCGACTTCGACGGTTCGTATGCGGGCAATTTCCTCGGTGACCTTGGCTCCTGGTAACACCCCGCCATGAGACGGCTTGGCACCCTGGGATATTTTTATCTCGATCATTTTCACTACGTCGAGGGCGGACTTACGGGCAAATTCCCGGTCATCGAGTCGACCATCGGCAGTTCTGCAGCCAAAGTAACCGGTTCCCAGCTGCCAGATGAGATCGGCGCCGTGAGCCAGGTGGTAGGGGCTGATGCTGCCTTCACCGGTGTTGTGGGCGAAAGCGCCAAGGGCTGCTCCCCGATTCAAGGCGGCGATGGCATTGGCGCTGAGTGCACCGAAACTCATTCCCGAAATGTTGAGGCGCGAGGCACTGTAGGGCTTGCTGCACTGCGGGCCACCCACCGTCACCCGGGAATGCTCCTTCTCAACCGTGGTGGCGTTGATAGAGTGATGCAGGCTTCTATACCCCTGTTCCAGGATATCCTGCTGGGTACCGAAGGGCAGCGTATCATTGAGCCCCTTGGCACGACGGTAGACAATGTTGCGTTGCTCCCGGTTGAACGGTCTTTCCTCGGTATTGTTGGCAATAAAATATTGTTGAATTTCCGGGCGAATGATTTCCAGAAGATAGCGGATATTGGCCAGTACCGGATAGTTGCGCCGGAGGTTGTTGGGGGCCCGCTTCATTTCCCAGAAACCCAGAAGCGCATAGCCCAGGAACAGCAGGAACAGAATTAATTGGAACGGGTGGTCAGCAAGATCGGCGAGGCCTATGGAGCCTGATGTCACCACCAGAAGCCAGGTCAGGCTGAAGGGTAGCGCTACCAGCGTGATGAACCAGTAAAAGCGGACTGCAGGCAACATAGTGAATGACCCAGGGATCCTCTGACTGTTGTTATACGCCTTCTGCGCGGGTCCGTCGCGTGCCGTGGCGAAGTGTCGTGCGCCGGCGATGGCTGTCGTCGCTGGCAGGCGCGACAACGATGCCACGGCGCGAAACAGGCCCTAGAAAGTCCACACCAGGGTGACGGCGGTCTGCGTATCGGTCTTTTTTCTGTCGTCCGGAACTTCGGTCTGATAGCGTATATTAATGGAAAATCGAAGGGATATGTTCTCCATCACTTCGCTTTCCACGCCAGTTTCAGTCCGGTAAATATTCGAATCCTGACCATACTCCAGCGCCACGTTCTGATAAAAGTTTGCCGTCTCGGATACCCCCCACTCGTATTCCCCGGCCACGCGCATGATCAGTTCGCTGAGGTTGGCCTCGTCGCTTTCAGAAACCCGGTAACCAGGACCGATATCCGTGTCCAGGCTCATATTGTCGATGTTGTTCAGCCAGCTTCGACCATAGCTGGCGGTGATATCCGTCTGGTAATCGTAGCCATTGAACCGGTCATCTTCGTAGGCACCCCGAACCACGAAATAACTGGTTGCGGACATATCGCGTCGGCTCCTGGCCACGTGGTAGAAACGCTGTGCCGTGGTAGTTCCATTCCGCGAATTGCGCAGCCCGTCCGAGGTCACCTGGTACTCCCAGCCGTTGCGTACCCAGTCCACGGTAACGCCATAGGCGACGTTCCTTTCCTCCGTGTTCCCGGAGGTTAAAATAGCGCCTAGCTCAATCTCGGTAACAAGATCACCGGGTTGTTGAGCCGCGACTTGACCGGTAACCAGTAATAACAGTGAAGACAGGAACAGGAGCCTGTTTTCTGAACGCATGAGTGTCTCCCTAAAAATTGCATCAGGTATGAGGTTATCGGACGGAAGATGGTTATGTTTACTGCAAGAGCCAGGTTGAGTTCCGGTATCGGGGGCCAGTCCACGTGGCAGCCGGCAGCCTGCCGGTACCGGCCACTGTCTTGAATCCGGTATTGTCGCTATTCGGCGGTGCCGTAGCCCGCCCGTTGGCCGCAGGATCAGGCGGCCGTCTTTATTATTGTTTTATTGGAAAAGCACAGAAAATAGTAGCCCCCGGCGCGGAGTCTGACAAGCCGTTCGGCGACCGGACCTGGACCGGAACCGGTTTACGGAATTCCTGGAACCCGGGAGGTTCAAAGCGCGACAGCGACGTTTCGGGGAATTTGGGCCCGGTATCGTCGTACTTTACGCCGGGTGGCGTTATACTCGTGCTGCTGAAACCTGCTGACCCCCTGTGCAGACGAGGAAAACTTCATGAATAAGGCCTGTTTGAGCGTTTTTAGCATCGTCGCCGACAGCGCCAGTGGCGGAACAGGATCGACAGGGGAAACCGTGCCTACGGCTATTGCCAGCCTCGCTTTCCCCTGGGCCGCCCTGATATTGCTGTTGGCCCTGTCCGGCGGCGCCGCGGCCGCCGATGACGAACCCATTGTCATCGAGGATCTTTCGGTTCCGGAGTTGCGTGCCCAGATCGACCGCATTCAGACCGAGTTCTACCGGGTCTACAATCTCCTGAACGAAGACGACCGTTTCGATATTATCTGCCACAGTTACAAACCCACCGGCTCGAACATCTCCCGGGATGCCTGTGAACCGGATTTCCTGATCAAGCGACGTGGCGATAATGCCAAGGAAAATCAGATGGGCACGGACGTGCTGGTGAACCAGGAAGCCCTCATTCAGCAGCTGCAACCGGAGTTTGAAATTCTCACCGAGAAGATGAACGCGGTGGCCGCTGAAAGTCAGTATTTTCGCGAGCTGAACCAGATCCTTGGCATGCTGCGGGAACGCATGGCGGAACTCACAAACTGACCTGCCCGCCGTGGCGGGCGTGTCAGTGGTGCTGTTTTCTGTCTGTCGATGACGGGGTTAAACGGCCTGCAGGGCAGTCTGCCTGCCACGCGGGGAAATACCAGAAAGGAATGAAACTACTCATGAGAATGCACCTTGCCCTGTTGCTGGCGTGCCTGTGGATATCTCCAACCCTGGCGCAGGGAATTTCCGCTGATGCGGATGTCAATGCTCTCGAGGAGCGTGCCCGGCAGATACACCAGCAGGTAATGACCCTTGATACCCACGTCGATATTCCCGTCAGTTTCGCCACCGGAGATGTCGATCCCGCCAGTCGTCCCGGTGCCCAGGTGGATCTCGACAAGATGGCTGCCGGTGGACTGGACGCCGCCTTTTTCATCGTCTACGTCGGCCAGCTGCCCAGGACGCCGGAAAACTATGCCAGGGTGCGCCGGGACGCGTTGGCCAAGTTCGACGCCATTCACCGCATGACCGACGATCTCTACCCGGAACGAATCGGCCTGGCGACAACCGCCGGTGAAGCAATAACATTGCATGAACAGGGTAAGCTGGTTGCGCTGATCGGCATAGAAAACGGCTTTGCCATGGGGCGGGACCTGACGGTGCTGGAAGACTTTCGTCGCCGGGGCGCACGCTACATGACCCTGGTGCACAACGGGCATAACGATATCGGAGATTCAGCGCAACCGCGGCCCCAGTTCGGCGACAGTGCAACGGAACATGGTGGGCTGAGCGACTTTGGCAATCGAGTCGTTGACGAGTTGAACCGGCTGGGAATCCTGGTGGATGTATCCCACGTATCCCGCCAGACCATGCTGGATGCCACCCGCCGTTCCCGGGCCCCGGTAATCGCCTCCCACTCCAGCGTTACGGGGGTTGCCAGCCATCCGCGCAACATGGACGATGAGCAACTGCTGGCGCTGCGTGACAATGGTGGAGTTGTGCACATCGTCGCCTTCGATGGCTATGTAAAACCGGTACCGACGGCCAGGATCGCGGCACTGGATGCGCTGGAAACGCAATTCGGCATCGGACCCGGCTCACCACGCGCCAGCCTTTCCGCTGCAGATCAAGACCGCTACCAGGCCCGGATTGACGAAATCAACGCCACCTGGCCGGCAGCCTCGGTCAGCGATTTTGTCGATCACATCGACTACGCCGTGAACCTCATTGGTATCGACCACGTAGGCATCTCTTCAGATTTCGGTGGCGGCGGTGGTGTTACCGGATGGGATGACGCCACGGAAACCTTTAATATCACCATGGAACTCGTCAGGCGAGGTTACTCGGCCCGGGATATCGGTCTGTTGTGGAGCGGAAATCTTCTGCGCATCCTGGCTGAAGCCGAATCAGTTGCCGCTGACCTCGACTGACTCCAGATCAAGCCGGTCCCTGTCAATAGATGAAAACCCTGTATCTACTGCGACACGCAAAGTCCAGCTGGGGACAGCCTGAACTTCGGGACTTCGAACGGCCGCTGGCCGGTCGGGGCCTGGCTGATATTGGTAAAATGGGGAAGCGTTTTGTCCAGCAGGGACGAACAGTGGAATGTATCATCACCAGCCCGGCAGTCCGCGCCAAGACCACGGCCATGCTGTTTTCCCGGGAAATCGGCTTTCCTGAAGACGCAATCGGTGCAAACCCGGAACTTTATTTTGCCGGTGTTGCCATGTTCCTCAAGGCGGTTCACCTGCTGGATGAGAATGTCAGATCTGCTATGCTGGTGGGACATAATCCGGCCATAACCGAATTCGTCAACAAAATGAGTGGATCCGACATCGATAACATTCCCACCAGCGGCCTGGTAGAGCTCAGCCTGCCCGCGGATAACTGGGCCGAAGTCGAATTCGGCGAAGCGAATCTCATCGACTTTGACTACCCGAAGCGAAAACCACAATGAACACTGAATCGATAATTGACACCAGCCAGGGAACACTCCATACACAGGACGGACCGATATACTCTACACGGCCTCCGAGAAAAAAGGGGGACATCGGCGCCAGACTCCCCACGGCACTGCTGGTGTTGCTGGTAACCGCAGGATGTCAGGACGACAGTGTCGTGGAAAACACTATTGGCACGGAATCCGCCGACGAGGTCGCTGCCGCGCAGCGCTGGTACAGCAGTGCTCAGGTTGAACGTGGCGCCAGCGTGTTTGCACAGCACTGCGCCGACTGCCACGGGGACTCCGCGCAGGGCCTGACTGAAGACTGGCGTACTCGCCTGCCGGATGGATCCTTTCCACCACCACCGCTTAATGGCTCTGCCCACGCCTGGCATCATCCCCTGGCACAATTGCTGGATGTGATTAATACCGGCGGGATCCCCTACGGGGGTCAGATGCCCCCTTTCGAAGACCAGTTGAGCGACGACGAAAAAAGCGCGGCGATTGCCTATTTTCAAAGTTTCTGGAACGACGAAATTTACGAGGCCTGGCTGGATCGGGGAGGCCTGGATTGATCAGCGCGGTCCGGCTCATGGTCAGGGCGCCACGATGGCTGCCAGTCGTCATGGCGGTTATGCTTTCGCTGACCGCCTGTGCTCAACAGGCAGGTAGTCGCCTGCCCGAAACCGGGCTGGACCTGGCCCCCGTGGACAGCTGGCAATCACCACTCTACACCGGGCATCCCCTGGTTGGTACGATCTGGAGTGGCCGGGAAGGACGACCGATATCCGTGTCGGCACTGGCTGAAAACCTGGTCAACAGTCGTTACCTGCTCCTGGGTGAAAAGCACGACAACCCCGATCACCACCGCATTCAGCAGCGTCTCCTGCGCTTTCTGCTGGATCGCGAACTGGTTGCTTCGGTATCGTTTGAAATGCTGGATACCGACAATGATGGGCCGCTGTCGAACCTGGAGCGGCAGCACGCGGAAACCCTGGATTCTCTGAAAAACGCGCTGCAATGGGACGAACAGGGATGGGACTGGTCCTACTACGGTCCATTAATAGCAGAACCGGTGGCCGCGGGGGTGGAAGTAAAGTCTGCCAACATCAGCAGTGCCAGGGTGTCTGAGGTCTATGCCAGTCAGCCTGATCCCGAAATAGCCGGCGTACTGGACGCCGATGCCCTGGAACAACTGAACAGCGAGATTGATGCCAGTCATTGCAATATGTTGCCCACCAGCCAGTTTCCCGCCATGGTTAGAGTGCAGCAGGCCCGGGACCGACAGATGGCACTGAGCCTGGGCCATCGCGAACTGGCAGGAAAACTGAATGTTCTGGTTGCTGGCAACTATCATGTTCGCCGGGACCTGGGCGTTCCTCGATACCTGGTAGCACTGCAACCTGGTGTAGAACCCGACTCGGTGGTTTCACTGGCGCTGTTGGAAGTCAGTCCCGAATCCGAGGAACCGGAAGACTACCTGCAGGCATTTTCAGACGAACTGCCTTTCGACTACATCTGGTTTACACCGGCGATAAGCGATGAAGACTACTGCGCCAGCCTGGCCCGCTAGCAGTGAAACATCCTCCGAGTTGGCAGGTTTCCCTTTTTTCCGAAAAAAGCCGGTGCCGGTTTCCGCCGCCGCCGGGTGACTCGACATGCGACAGAACTATCAGGGAGGTCGCCGGCGAGTTGGAAAAAGCCGCGGTAGCTGAGCTACACTCGACACCCGGACACACATCCCACGGTAAGGCTATGATCACCACGACAATCAAGCAAGTCCTCCTGTGGAGTTTTCTCCTGATCTCCGGCTATGCATCGGCCCAGGTACCGCTGCAGGTGGATCCCTACCGACCCGATTATGATCGCGGTGGTGAATTCAATTTTGTCAGGGTGCAGTTCGATACTTATTACGGTGGAGGATTTCGCGGTTTCGGTGGATTTGGCGGTGGTACCTGGGCTATCGATTTCCCCGACGCGGACATGAATTTCCTTCGCGGCGTTTCCCGGCTTACCAATATTCGCGTGATGAGCGACCCCATTGTCCTGCGGCTGGATGACGACGAGATCTTCGATTACCCGTTTCTGTATATGCTGGAGGTGGGTCAGGCTGGCGGCGTCAACTTCGCGCCCAAGGAAATTGAGAACCTGAGAGAGTACCTGCTGCGAGGTGGCTTTCTGTTGATTGACGATTTCTGGGGCACGCAGCAGTGGAACAATTTCCTCACTGCCTTCACCCAGGTGTTTCCGGATCGTCAGATTGTGCAGCTGCCGCCGGACCACGAAATTTATCACGTCTACTACGATATCGATGGCGCACAGATGATTCCGGCCCTGGGCAGATCGGACCAGTACGGGGAACAGGACGTGGATTATGCAACCAATCATGCCATTCTTGACGATGAAGGCCGGGTTATGGTCCTGATCAACTGGAACTCGGATATGGGTGATGGCTGGGAACACACTTACCACCCGGCTTACCCGACACGCTATGCCAACGCTGCCTACCAGCTGGGTATCAACTACCTGATGTACTCTCTTACCCACTGACCCACTGACCCACTGACCCACTGACCGGTCAGCAGTCCTGACCGGTCTTCACGGATGCCATTCATGGGCACCGATATCGTAGGCACCATTGTAGGGACGCAGCCTGCCGTCGATGTCGTCCACCACCTCGCCGGTCAGTGGTTTCCCGGAATCCAGGACTTCGCTGTTCGGCGCTGGTCGATAATCACCTCCAGTACGATCCACGAACAGGTAGCGCAGATCGCCGAGCTGT
>Ga0070726_10001799_pt1 | contig 20492 bp, 16 predicted proteins | sample tdAd471_FD_67275 | JGI IMG/M metagenome (GOLD analysis project Ga0070726, IMG submission 67275) | Marine sediment microbial communities from the Atlantic coast under amendment with organic carbon and nitrate - tdAd47.1 | ecosystem: Environmental > Aquatic > Marine > Coastal > Sediment | place... | reverse complement strand
CCGTGCAATCAGCTCTGCTGAGCAACTTTCCCGTCCTCAACGGACTACGCCACCGGGCCTGTGTCCCGCAAGGGGTATTGCAATCCCATTTCGGGTCTGTGCCAACAGCGCAGTGAAACGGAGTTATCCGGTTGACCGAGGATCTCGTCGAACAAATCAACGTTGTATTGCCCCAGACCCAGTGCGGGCAATGTGGGTACGCCGGTTGCGAGCCCTATGCCCGGGCCGTCTCCCGGGGCGAGGCCATCAACAAGTGCCCGCCTGGCGGCGAACTTGTTATCGACCTGCTGGCTGAGCTGACTGCCAGGCCCGCCATCCCGCTGAACACTGCCCACGGCGTTCATGGACCTGCCACCGTCGCGGCAATTCGCGAAGCAGAATGCATTGGCTGCACCAAGTGTATTCAGGCCTGCCCGGTTGACGCCATCATCGGCGCACCTAAATTGATGCATACCGTTATCGCCAGCGAATGCACGGGCTGTGACCTGTGCATCGATCCCTGCCCGGTGGACTGCATCGACGTCATCAACGTGGCGAATCGGGAAACCCGGGCGCGGGATGAAAGCAGGCACCGTCGACTCAGCGCCTACCGGCGAGCCCGCTTTGAGACACGAAAACACCGCCTTGCCCGGGACGCCGCTCTGCGCCGAGGGTCCCGACGTCGCTCGGTGGCGCGCCCGGAAAATCCGGACGCGGTGGACAGTCAGCTCCGGGTGTTTTCCAGGGAACGGGCAAGGGAGGAAATTGCTGATGCTGTAGCCCGGGTTAAAAAGCGCAGGCGCAAGGATATTTCCAGCTCCAGGAAGCCGGACAGCAAGGACGCGCAGCGATGAACAGACTGAAGCGCACGGCGATTTTCGAACGACTCAAGCAGGCAAATCCGGCGCCGACCACGGAGCTCAATTACCGTTCCAATTTCGAATTACTTATAGCCGTTATTCTGTCTGCGCAGGCAACGGACGTCAGTGTCAACAAGGCAACAACCACCCTGTTCGAAGCCGCCAGCACCCCGGCAGACATGCTTGACCTGGGGGAAGAAGGCGTCAAGCGTCACATCAAAAGCATCGGGCTTTTCAATACCAAAGCTGCCAATGTGATCAGGACCTGCCGGGCACTGGTCGAACAGCATGACGGCGAAGTACCCGGTACCCGGATAGAGCTGGAGGCACTGCCCGGGGTAGGTAGAAAAACCGCGAATGTTGTCCTCAATACCGCCTTCCGGGAGGCTACCGTGGCGGTTGATACGCACATCTTCCGGGTTTCCAATCGAACCGGCATTGCCCCGGGGAAAACCGTGCTGGAAGTGGAGAAGCGATTGATGCGTGTGGTGCCGGCCGGCTACCTGCTGGACGCCCACCACTGGCTTATCCTGCACGGCCGTTATGTGTGTACAGCCCGCAAGCCGGGATGTTCGGATTGCATTATCAACGATCTGTGCGAATACCGGCACAAGACCTCGGACTGAACACCCTGCAGGTACCGGCCGTATTCCGCCTACCGGTTCGTCTGCCGCCCGGGGGGTGCTCAGTGCGGGCTGACAGGCGCTATTGTTTCCTTTTCATTGCCGCGATTCGAAGTCGCAACGCATTGAGCTTGATGAAGCCCTCGGCATCTTTCTGGTCATAAGCACCTGCGTCGTCTTCGAAAGTTGCGACGGCCTCGTCGAACAGTGAGTCACTGGATTCCCTGCCCACTACGACGGTATTGCCCTTGTAGAGTTTCAATCGAACCCTGCCATTAACAAAACGTTGCGAGTAATCGATCAGCTGCTGCAGCGCCTCGCGCTCCGGTGACCACCAGTAACCGTTGTATACCAGTTCCGCATAGCGTGGCATCAGCTCATCCTTGAGGTGTGCCAGCTCCCGGTCCAGGGTCAGCGATTCAATCGCTCTATGAGCTTTCAGCATCACCGTGCCCCCGGGCGTTTCGTAACAGCCACGGGATTTCATTCCCACGTAACGATTTTCAACAATATCAATACGCCCGACACCATTGGCGCCCGCCACCTGGTTCAGCCGGGTAAGGATGTCGGCGGGCGACAGCCGCTCACCGTCGATAGCAACAATATCGCCTTGCTCGTATTCCAGCTCGAGATAGGTGGGCTGATCGGGAGCTGACTCTGGCGAAACTGTCCACAGCCACATGGACTCCTCCGGCTCGGCAGCGGGGTCCTCCAGCACGTCTCCTTCGTAGGAGATATGCAGCAGGTTGGCGTCCATGGAGTATGGCGATTTGTTGCCACGCTTCTTTTCAACTTCAATGCCATGTCGTTCACAATACGCCAGCAGGGTATCCCGGGACGTCAGATCCCATTCCCGCCATGGTGCGATTACGCGGATTCCGGGGCTTAATGCATAGGCACCCAGTTCGAATCGAACCTGGTCGTTGCCTTTTCCCGTGGCCCCGTGGGAAATAGCGTCGGCACCGGCGTCTGCAGCGATTTCCACCAGTCGCCTGGCGATCAGCGGCCTGGCTATGGATGTACCAAGGAGATACTCACCCTCGTAGACGGCGTTGGCGCGAAACATGGGGAACACGTAGTCGCGGACGAATTCTTCTCGCAGGTCCTCGATATGGATTTCCTTGATTCCCAGTGCTTCAGCCTTGGCACGAGCCGGTTCAACCTCACCGCCCTGACCCAGGTCCGCCGTGAACGTTACCACTTCGCAGTCATAGGTTTCCTGCAACCACCGGGCAATAACCGAGGTATCCAGTCCTCCTGAGTAAGCCAGTACGACTTTGTTGATTCCGGACATAGACAGACTCCCGCGTTTGCTTCGGATGGAACATCACCGGCTCCCCGGGTGTTTTCAGAATCCCTGGAGACGACGATCCCTGCTTGAAAAGCCGCGTATTGTAGCACCGAATCCCGGCCGTGGAAGACTTCTCCGAGACAGGTCCGGCAAAACCCGGATTACCGATTCTCAATACCACGACAACGTGTCGACGTTTCGCTGGCCCTGCCGATTCGGCTACAATAACGACTGTTAAGGAATGAAGCACTCTATGAGCCCAGACAGCATTACCCTCACCCGCCCCGACGACTGGCACCTGCACCTGCGGGATGATCTGGTTCTCGCCCACACGGTTGCCCACAGTGCAAGAGTATTCAATCGCGCTATTGTCATGCCGAACCTGGTACCACCCGTAACCAGTCTGGCATCGGCCAGGCTTTATCGGCAGCGAATCCTGGAACAGGTGCCTGATGGCAACGATTTTGAACCACTGATGACCCTTTACCTTACTGACAGCCTTGCCCCTGCGGAAATACGCAAAGCTTACGAAAGCGGCCTGGTACACGGGGTCAAATACTACCCTGCCGGCGCCACCACGAATTCAGACAATGGTGTGACTGATATACAGTACGTCTACCCGGCAATCGAACAGATGATTGAACTGCAGATGCCGCTGTTGTTTCATGGCGAGGTAACCGATGCTGAAGTGGATATTTTTGATCGGGAAAGTGTCTTTCTCGACCGCGTGCTGGCGCCACTTCTGGAGCGTTACCCGGAACTCAAGGTCGTACTTGAACATATAACCACGCGCAGCGCTGTTCAGTTTGTCCAGTCCAGGGAATCCAACGTCGGTGCCACCATCACTGCCCACCATATGCTCTACAATCGTAACCATATGCTCGTGGGGGGAATCAGGCCTCACTTTTACTGCCTGCCCATTCTGAAGCGGGACAGTCACCAGCGGGCATTGATCGATGCTGCCACCAGTGGAGACCCGCGATTTTTTCTTGGCACTGACTCCGCACCACATTCCGTTGATTCCAAGGAAACCGCTTGTGGCTGTGCCGGTATTTTTACCGCTCACGCCGCCCTGGAACTCTATGCGGAGATATTTGACAGTGTCGGCGCCATTGGGCAACTGGAAAAGTTTGCCAGTTTCAACGGGGCGAAATTTTATGGCCTTGAACCTAACCGGGGCAAACTGACCCTCTCGCGATCAGACTGGCAGGTACCACGCAGTTACAAGTTCGGGGAAAGCAGCGTCGTACCGCTTCGCGCCGGTGAAAAAATGGGCTGGCGAATTACGGAGTACTCGTAATGGACGGTGGCGATGAGTCGGGCAGCGAAGAATCGCTGATAGCCAGCCGCTTCAGGACTTTTTTACCCGTGGTTGTAGACATTGAAACCGGTGGGTTCAATTCCGCTACCGATGCAATCCTGGAAATAGCCGCGGTGCTGGTTGATATGGATGGGCAGGGCAAACTGGGAATCGACCAGACTTTCTTTCACCGGGTCGTGCCCTTCCCTGGCGCCAACATCGAAGATGCCGCACTGAAGTTTACCGGCATCGACCCTTACCATCCCCTGAGAATCGCCCGCGCAGAAAAGGCTGTTTTCGAAGACATGTTCAGGGTTATCCGCACCCGGATGAAGGCCAGCCACTGCAAGCGCGCCGTCCTGGTTGCCCACAATGCCCATTTTGACCATGGATTCATAAATGCCGCCGCCGAACGCCACGGCCTGAAACGTAATCCGTTTCACCCTTTTTCCAGCTTTGATACGGCCACGCTGGGCGGACTGGCATTTGGCCAGACCGTCCTGGCCCGTGCCTGCGAGGCCGCAAACATCGAGTTTGATACCAACCTTGCGCATTCTGCCCGGTACGATGCAGAAAAAACCGCCGAGCTTTTCTGCCACATTGTCAACAAGTGGCAGCAGCTAGGCGGCTGGCCGCTGTAGCCACAGCTGCCGGGCCAATGGCGTGAGGGTCTTTTAAACCGTGTCCCGGGGGGCTAGGACTCAGGTTCGCCGGAACCGGCGCCTTCCACCAGCGTTTTCAGTTCGCCCTTTTCATACATCTCCACCATGATATCGCAACCACCAACCAGTTCACCGTCCACCCAGAGTTGGGGAAAGGTCGGCCAGTTGGCCACTTTTGGCAGCGTTGCCCTGATATCAGGATTGCTGAGCACGTCAACATAGGCGAATTTCTTGCCACAGGCCATCAGCATCTGGGAAGCCTGTGCAGAAAATCCGCATTGTGGTTGTTCCGGGCTGCCTTTCATATACAGAAGTATGGTATGGGAGTCGATCTGGTCTTTGATTGTTTCTTCAACACTCATCGTTCACTACCTGTTGGTTGACTCATTTAGTCATCTCCGGCTGGTCACGGACATGTGCAGGAACGCCCGTAAAACCGAAGGGCCGGTATTCTACACCCATGACCCTCAAGTGTCAGCTCCGTACCCGCCACCGCCGGGTGTCAGTATTTCCAGGCGATCGCCAGGATCCGCCCGGAAGGAGCATTTGGCGGGTAGCTCCCGGTCATTAAACCGATTACTTCCCGTGTCTCCCTGTGTGCCGCCGCACAGGCCCCAGGGTGAGTGCAGTCGTCTCTCCGTCAACAGGCTTACCCGGGCCGGCGCCAGGAATTCATATTCCCGCACGACACCGTCGCCACCTTTATGGAATCCACGCCCACCGCTCCCCGGACGCAATGCGTAGCGTCGTAAGCGCAGAGGGTAGTGCATTTCCAGACTTTCAACCGGCGTGTTCAGCGTATTGGTCATATGGCTGTGAACTGCGTCCAGCCCGGGGTATCGGGGACCTCCGCCGGTGCCTCCGGCCAGGGTTTCGTAATAGTCCCAGCGCTCTCCTGAATCGGCGTCGATGTAGCCCATGGCGACATTGTTCATACTGCCCTGGCTTGCCGCGGGAATGCGCTTCGGCACTGCCTGAGCCAGCGCGTCCAGGATGACATCCACCAGTCGCATCGACGTCTCCACATTGCCAGCGGCGACGGCAGCAGGTCTGCAGGCATCAACCAGCGATCCTGGTTCCGTAACGAGCTGTATGCGTCGAAAGGCTCCTTCACAGGCCGGCGTAAAATCCGGCATGAGGCAACGAAACGCATAAAAGGCGGCGGCTGCCGCTACCGACACCGGACAATTCAGATTGCCGTCAACCTGTGGGGCTGTACCGGTAAAATCCACAACGACCCTGTCACCGGTGATTTCAAGAGTGACCACAACAGGTATATTCCGGGTCGCTATTCCATCACCATCCATCCAGTCCCGGAAGTGATAGCGCCCCGGCGGCAACTCCGCCAGGACCGCCGCGGCCAGTCGTTCAGCATAGTCGTTCAGTGCTCTCAGCCCGTCGAGATAACGGGTCAAGCCCATGCCACTGATCAGCGCGGACAGTCGCCCTGCCCCCGTTCGGTTGGCACTGCACTGCGCGGCAAAGTCCGTATCCAGTTCACCCCCGGCGCCGCCGCTCATCAGCTCCACCACCTCCCGTTGCAGGACACCGCGGCGGTAAAGCAAAGTCGGTGGAATGATGCGACCCTCTTCCTGCAGGTTTCGGGAGAGCGGCATGGATCCCGGAGATTCACAGCCGATGTCAGCGTGATGTGCACGATTGGCCACGAACCCCGCCAGGCCATGGCCGGACGGATCGAAAACCGGCTCTACCAGGGTCACGTCCGGAAGGTGAGTCCCGCCGAGATACGGATCGTTGACCACCAGCATATCCCCGGGCTGCCACTCCAGGTCATTGACTATAGACGCCATCGCGTAGGCCATACTGCCAAGGTGCACCGGTATATGCGCCGCCTGGGCACAAAGCTGACCATCGGCATTGAAAATTGCGCAGGAAAAATCTAGCCGATCCTTGATATTGGGTGAAAATGCGGTGCGGCGCAGTACTGTGCCCATCTCATCGCAAACCGCGGTGACCCGACTGTGAAACAGGTTCAGTTCGACGGCGTTCATCGGCCAATCACCCCGATCCAACGTCGTCTGTTCAATCTGGCTGGCATCATCCCTCTCCCTCACGCGTTCGCCTGGCCGGGAAACTCAGCGAACACACTGCGTACAGATCAATCCGTATTGACCGGTACAGGTTACCTGCGCAAAACGTCCCTGTCAGCAACGACCCTGGCGGATCGCATGGCGGAAAATTGCCCGTCACCCGGCAGTTACGCTAGAATGCAGGGAAATGGGTAGCGCAGGCTGCCTTTTTTTATTGTTGCCTGTTCCGTCAAGGCGCGTGCACAGAAGATCGCTGCCGCAGACACGGGTGCAGCGGCACAATGGAGTCAGCGACAATCTGGCTCCATTTTTTATTTGGAGGATCGGAAAGCATCATGGCAATTCAACATTTTCTCACGTTGAAAGACCTTCCGAAGAAGGACATCCTGGCAATTGTACAGAGAGCCAGCGACCTGAAACAGGTGGATGATCCCAGTACTGCACTGGCCGGTCGCACCCTGGCGATGCTGTTCGACAAGTCCTCCACGCGAACCCGCGTAGCCTTCGAAGTTGCCATGAATCGATTGGGAGGCAGTTCGATTTTCCTCTCCAACAAGGATTCCCAGCTGGGCCGTGGCGAAACCCCAGAGGACAGTGCCAGGGTACTGTCCCGAATGGTCGACTGCATTGCGATCCGCACCTTCGAACACAGCATGCTGGAACGCTTCGCCCACCACTCCCTGGTCCCGGTGATCAACGCCCTGACGGATTCGTATCACCCCTGCCAGTTACTGGCAGACATGCAGACCTACCAGGAAAATCGCGGCCCGATCAACGGTAAGGTGGTCGCGTGGATTGGCGACGGCAACAATATGTGTCAATCCTATATCAACGCCTCCGATGCGTTCGATTTCGAGCTGAAAATCGCCGCGCCGAAGGGCTACGACCCCGATCATGACCTGGTTGCGCAGCACCGCAACCGGGTCACGCTGTGTTCCAGCCCCGAGGAAGCGGCAAGAGACGCCGACCTGGTGGTTACCGACGTCTGGGCATCCATGGGCCAGGAGTCGGAACAGGAACAGCGGCTGGCGGTGTTCGCGCCTTACCAGGTCAACCTGGAATTGATGGCCCTTGCTCACAACCAGGCGCTGTTTATGCACTGCCTGCCGGCCCACCGCGGGGAGGAAGTCAGTGCCGACGTCATCGACAGCGAGGACAGCGTGGTCTGGGACGAGGCGGAAAACCGCATGCATTCCCAGCGGGCCCTACTGGAATTTCTGTGTATCAGCAACCTGCTGAACTGAGGTAAAACCGACTCGACGGTGACGTGGTCGAGACATTGGCGGTCAGGGGCCGGGCCGTCCCGAGGGCCAGGACCTGCGTTCGGCAGCACCACTATATGTAGTGGTGCTGCCAATCACCACCAGACTCCGGTTCAGACCGCGAAGCGGTCTTTTTTCTGCTACCGGACGGCTTGAAGCGAAGTGGTGATCGGCACGGCAACGGCGCACTTCGGCACCTCCCTCCAAGCTCCCGCAGCTGTTAACAACTTGCCCACATGATGTGCACAGAAAAACTCCTTGCAATGGGCCACAAACCGCATTATCTTGTGCTGAAGATTTAAAGCTTGCCCATATATTGTAAATTCAGGCTTTAAACACCGCGGTTCAGCAAACCCGCCCGGGTAAAAAAACCTGCCATTTCGAGAGCTTGCTGAACCGACGGTAGACAGGTGGTCCGCCGCCAGGTAAGTTTCAGCTCATTGCTTGCGGCGCGCCTGTTGGGAAATTCAGGCAAAACAAGAAAAATTATCCAAAACCATTAAAGTCCAACGGCAATAACACAATATATAGTATATGGCTTTCGGCACTGACCTGCTGAAAAGACCTGCTGCTTGGCCAGGGTGACGTCGTTCCGAGCCGGACACACCAACTCTGCGCAGTTGCCAGACAGGTTATTCACCGCAGCCTCTTGCACGACCGCAGTAATCGATGACAGTGAATTGCGGACGTTGGCTACAGTCGGAAAAAGCCGGCAGAAGTCGAAGGAAGAAAGTCGAGGCAAGGAAATTGAAGATAAGGATGTCGAAGAATGGATGTCAAAGAAACCCAGGCAGGATTGACGGCAGCGGGCCAGGGATAACCCAGGACAGCGAAGGATCACCGATGCACAGGTCCGGGCAGGCAGGCGATGCCGAACAGGCTATAAGTCGGGTACGGTAAACCGACATCGGGTACGGTAAACCGACATCGGGTCCGGCCGGACCGGGCAATCGAAACAGGGATATCTAACATACAGGCCGACGACCGTAAGTCCGGCCAGGGCAATAACGCGACTACTGTCATGGTGATGTCACGACATTAATGCCGGCAAACGGCACTTCGCACGATTTTGCAATCAGCGCAGCGTTATTCAAAAAAAACATCGAAGTCGCAGCACAACACCGTTGCTGACACAGGAAAACACCGGAGACAACAATGCAAACAGAAGTTCCAATACTCGGAGGAGCCTCCCCGTCCACTCCGTCAGGCAAACAGTCTGGCGATTCTTCCGTTGCCAGCACGGCACCCGGACAACTGCGTGTCATCAAGCGCAATGGCGCGGTAGTTTCCTATGACGAATCAAAAATATCTGTCGCGATAACCAAGGCGTATCTGGCCGTGGAAGGTGGAAATGCTGCCGCATCCAGCCGGATACACGATCTGGTGCAGAAACTGGCCAGGCAGATTACCGACACATTCAGGCGCCGGATGCCCTCCGGCGGCACCATTCATATCGAGGACATCCAGGATCAGGTGGAACTGGCACTGATGCGTAGCGGTGACCACAACGTCGCACGCAGCTACGTTCTGTATCGTGCCGAGCGGGCCAGGCAGCGTCAGCAACGGCAGCAGAAAGAAGCGGAAACCCGGCCGGCGCTGGAAGTGACTTTTGAAGATGGCAGCCGAGGACCACTGGATACAGAAAGGCTGCAGACAGTCGTCAGCGAAGCCTGCGAGGGACTGGAGGACGTTTCCGCGGACGAAATTTACAACGAGACGCTGAAGAATCTGTACCCCGGCGTAAAAATGGAAGATGTACGGACATCCCTGGTGATGACTGCCCGCACCATGGTTGAGAAGGACCCCAATTATTCCTATGTAACGGCCCGGCTGTTGATGGACACACTGCGCAGTGAAGCTCTGGGTTTTCTGGGGCTCACTGATAAGGCCACCCAGTCCGAAATGCATTACCGCTATGCCTCGGTATTGCGGCCCTACGTTGAAAAAGGTGTGGATCTCGGCCTGCTGTCTCCACACCTTCTGGAGTTCGACCTGGAATTACTCGGGCAGGCCCTGAAAGCAGAACGTGACCAGCAATTTACCTACCTCGGCCTGCAGACGCTGTACGATCGCTATTTTATTCACAGTGACGGCGTGCGCTTCGAACTTCCCCAGGTATTTTTCATGCGGGTGGCCATGGGTCTTGCCAGCAATGAGGAAAATCGCGAAGAACGGGCCATTGAGTTTTACAACCTGATCTCCAGTTTTGATTACATGGTCTCGACACCACAGCTGTTCAATTCCGGAACAATGCGGCCACAGCTGTCATCCTGTTTTCTCACCACCGTGCCGGATGACCTGTACGGCATCTATTCCGCTATCCGGGACAATGCCATGCTCTCCAAGTGGGCGGGTGGACTGGGTAATGACTGGACCCCGGTGCGTGCCCTGGGTGCCTATATCAAGGGCACCAATGGCAAATCCCAGGGGGTGGTGCCATTTCTCAAGGTTGTCAACGACACTGCCGTTGCGGTAAACCAGGGAGGCAAGCGCAAGGGTGCCGTGTGTTCCTATCTGGAGACCTGGCACCTGGATATCGAGGAATTCCTGGAGTTACGCAAGAATACCGGAGACGATCGACGCCGGGCCCACGACATGAACACGGCAAACTGGATTCCGGACCTGTTCATGAAACGGGTATTCAATGGCCAGGACTGGACGTTGTTTTCGCCCAATAATGTGCCGGACCTGCATGATCTTCACGGCCGCGACTTCGAGGAAGCGTACGAGGAATATGAGCGCAAGGCAGCCGCCGGCGAAATGGAAATTTACAAGACGGTGAAGGCTGCCGATCTGTGGCGAAAAATGCTGTCCATGCTGTTCGAAACCGGACATCCGTGGATGACATTCAAGGATTCCTGCAATGTGCGTTCGCCGCAGCAGCATGTCGGTACCATACACTCCTCCAATCTTTGCACCGAGATTACCCTCAATACCAGCAAGGACGAGGTGGCGGTATGCAACCTGGGCTCGATCAACCTGGTTAATCACGTTGATGAGAATGGGCTCAACCAGGAGAAGCTGCAACGCACCATTCGCTCGGCAGTGCGGATGCTGGACAACGTCATTGACATTAATTACTACTCGGTCCCCGAGGCTGAAAATTCCAACCTGAAGCATCGACCCATCGGCATGGGTATCATGGGTTTTCAGGACGCCCTCTATGCTCAGAAGATCCCCTACGCTTCCGAGCAGGCCATTGAATTTGCCGACATTTCCATGGAAATGATCAGCTATTACGCGCTGCAGTCTTCCAGTGAACTGGCGGAGGAACGCGGTACCTACGAGTCCTACAGGGGTTCGTTGTGGGATCAGGGAATCCTGCCCATTGATTCCTTGAAGCTTCTGCAGGAAATCCGCGGTGAGGAGTTTCTTGAGGTGAACATGGAGCAGCGACTCGACTGGGACAGTCTTCGACAGCGGATCAAGGCCCAGGGCATGCGTAACTCCAATGTCATGGCAATCGCACCCACGGCAACTATCGCCAATATCAGCGGGGTCTCTCAATCCATTGAGCCGACCTATCAGAATCTGTACGTCAAATCCAACCTGTCCGGCGAATTCACGGTTGTTAATCCATTCCTGGTTCGTGACCTGAAGGAACTTGGTTTGTGGGACAACGTGATGGTCAACGATCTGAAATACTACGAAGGCAGTGTTCAACAGATTGATCGAATCCCGCCGGAGGTCAAGAAACTGTACGCCACGGCATTCGAAGTTGAACCTCGCTGGCTGGTCGATGCTGCCAGTCGTCGTCAGAAATGGATTGACCAGGCACAGTCGCTGAACCTTTATATTGCCGGTGCCAGCGGTCGGAAACTGGATATTACGTACCGCATGGCATGGTTGCGCGGACTGAAAACGACCTATTACCTGCGGGCCCTCGCGGCGACAACCACGGAAAAGTCCACTATCGACGATGCCTCTCTTAACAAGGTATCGGCGGAACCGGCTTCCGTACCCGTAGCCTGCTCCATTGATGATCCGGACTGCGAAGCCTGTCAGTGAGTCAGGCTGCCTGGTCGCTGCCCTCCCGATAGCAGCGCATGGTTTTCCAGGCAGATTGAGCTGTGCAGGACATTGAATTTGTACGAAAGAAGTACAGGATAGAACAGAATTGAGGTGAAATTATGTTGACATGGGACGATTTCGATAGCGAAGACCAGCCCATTACCATTGGCGTACCCAAGCAAACCAAAGTAATAGACCCGGCCCCTGTAAAACAAAATACAGGCCCTACGCCAATACCGGAACCACCGCTGAAAACGCCGACCGACAGAGACGGAGACTACAGCGTTGACAGCCTGGATGAAGCGGATGCAGCGGCAAATGACAAGGCACTGCAGCAGGCCATCAACGACCTGGAAAACCTGGACGTCGAGGCGGGCATCGAAGAACTTGAGGGATCCGCTGCCCGGGTGAAAGTGGACGACAAACGCATGATCAATTGTCGAGCCGACCTGAACCAGCTGGTGCCTTTCAAGTACGACTGGGCCTGGCAAAAGTACCTGGACGGATGTGCCAATCACTGGATGCCTCAGGAAGTCAATATGAACGCAGATATTGCCCTGTGGAAAAGCGACGGCGGCCTGACTCAGGATGAACGCCTGATCGTCAAGCGCAGCCTGGGTTTCTTTTCTACCGCGGACTCCCTGGTTGCAAACAACCTGGTGTTGGCCATCTATCGGCTGGTAACCAATCCCGAATGCCGACAATACATACTGCGACAGGCATTCGAAGAGGCGATTCACACCCACGCCTACCAGTATTGCATCGAATCACTGGGCATGGATGAAGGCGAAATTTTCAACATGTATCACGAAATTCCCTCGGTGGCGAAGAAAGCGGCCTGGGGACTGAAATACACCCAGGAGCTGTCAGACCCGGCATTCCAAACCGGCACTGTCGAAGACGATCAGAAACTCCTGCGCAACCTGGTGGCTTTTTACTGCTGCCTGGAAGGTATTTTCTTTTACTGCGGATTTACGCAGATATTGTCCATGGGTCGACGCAACAAAATGACCGGCACATCGGAACAGTTCCAGTACATCCTGCGGGACGAGTCCATGCATCTTAATTTCGGCATCGACATGATTAACCAGATCAAGCTGGAAAATCCGCACCTCTGGACAGACTCCATGAAAGAACAGGTTACGCAAATGATCCTGCAGGCGACACAGCTGGAAATCGAGTATGCCAGGGACACGATGCCCCGGGGAGTACTGGGTATGAATGCCGCCATGATGGAGGAATACCTGCAGTTCATCGGCAATCGCAGACTGGTACAGATCGGCCTGCCCGAACAGTTCAAGGGAGTGCAGAATCCGTTTCCCTGGATGTCTGAAATCATGGACCTGCGGAAGGAGAAAAATTTCTTCGAAACGCGGGTAACAGAATACAAGACGGGCGGCGCACTGAACTGGGATTGAACACGGCACGCTCAAGGAAGATTATTAACAGGAGAATTACAGATGAGTGAGAAGAAATACTCAGCAAACGATCCGGAACGGACTCTGATCACCCTGGACCAGCTCAGTCAGACAATAGAAGTAATGACCAGTGTGGTTAATCGCCTGCGGCAGCACCTCAGTGAGCAGATTTCCGTCCGCAAGGAAATCGAGGCACGGGACCAGGCAGGGAAGGAAGAAGATTCAGCCCACGAAGAAGTCTTGAGACCGGCTGCCAGGGAACGCAAACCCAGCGCTGTCGTGGAAGTGTCGAAACCGGAGCCGGAACGGGAAGAAAGTCCTGATCAGAAAACCCTGCACTGATAAACAAACCTCCTCCCCCGGGAATATCGGCGCCCTGGTTCTGGCTGCGGGTTTCAGTCGCCGTTTTGGCAGTGCCAAGCTGGGCGCCAGACTGAGCAACGGGAATACCGTCCTGCAACAGACTCTCACCCGCATTCGGACAGCCATTGAAGACGTGTTGGTCGTTACCAGGCCGGAAACTCTTCCCCTGCTGGACGATATCGACCTGGCGATTGACGTGTTTGGCGGCGCCGCCCAGGGAATGGGAGCAACCCTGGCTCATGGTATCGGTGTTATCCAGGACGTCGAGGCCGGCCGGGCTGCAGCAACAGTGCTGCCATCGGCAACATCCGGGGGAACTGCCGGAAACCTCTCCGGGAAATGGGCTGGCTGCCTTGTCTGCCTTGGCGATATGCCCTTCATTCGCCCGGAAACCTACCAGGCACTCAGTGCCAGACTTCGCCCGGACAATATAGTCATCCCCTGCTTTGACGGTAAGCCCGGCAACCCGGTGGGCTTCGGCAGGGACTACTTTCCAGAGCTGGCCTGCCTGAGTGGGGATCAGGGCGGTCGTGAGCTGATCGCCGGCTACCCGCAAGCGGTCCTCAGGCTTGACATCGACGACCCGGCGATCCTGCAGGATATCGATACCCCGGCAGACCTGCTGCGGCTCGATGAACCTGCCAATTGAAATCTCTGCCTGGCCGGCGAAATCCTGGATCTGATACCGGTTGACGGGAAATCGCGGTCAATGCTGTTGCGGAAAGAGCGCCAGTTCAAGCAGGACTCCCCGGGGGCTTCCGAAACCGGGGTCACCGGCCCTGGGGGCCGGCGCAGTCGTGGTTGCACGCGTCCCGTCTTTACTCCTAGAATGGCGCCAACACCCGGATCAGCAACCCGGTGATGAGCCGACGACCGGCAACCTGAAGTTCTGATTATCGGGACCGAAACGTGAAAAAACTGAAAAACGAAAGTGAGCTGCTGAAGGAGGCAATCCGGGTTGGCAGTCGTTATTTCCAGGCCCGGGGTGCCGGAAAATTCGAAAGCACAGACCACGCGGACACCAAGGTCCGGGCGATTTACCTGTTACTGGTGAAAGACAGGATAATTCAGCCTCTGGCCAAGCAGGACGAAACCGTGCAGAACATGAAGCATAAGCTGGCAATCTGGATCGCCAAAAACCTGCCAGAGGACCATGAGCTGCTGCGCTAGCTTGCGCCAACCGAACCTCGAACTGTGACCACCAAACCATGATCTTCGCAACTCAACGCCTGCAATCCGTCTCCCGGTACCTGTCCGGTGTCATCCTGGCTTTACTGTCCATTCCGGTCATGGCGGACGCGATCAGCGCCCGCGCAGCCATGGAAAACCCGGGTAATCCCCTGGTACAGCTCGATACCTCCCGCGGCAGTATCTTTATTGAACTGTTACCCGCGGAAGCGCCCCGCAATGTGGAAAACTTCCTGGGCCTGGCGACGGGAGACGTGGAATTCGTCGATCCGGACTCAGGACAGCGAATCAATCCTCGGTACTACGACGGGACTGCGTTTAATCGCGTCGTTCCCGGCCTGCTGATACAAGCCGGGGTACCGGTGACAAATGGGTTCGGCGATCCGGGAATCGAACTGCCTGATGAAATCAATGCCAATGCCCTCGGCCTTGATCGCATGCCGGCAGTGCTTGCAGATGGCTCATTCAACCCATTACTGCAGATTGGCAATCGTGAAGACCTGGAGAATATCCTGCTGACACCGCTTTATCGATCCATGAACATCAATTCCAATACCGAAGTGGCGGAACGACAATTTGAAATTGATCAGCGACTGCGGGAATTGACGCTTAAGCAGGTGTATCAGAACCTTGGGTTCCAGTACACGGAGCGACACCTTACCAGGCCCGTCACCCGGGGCACCGTTGCCCTGGTCAATACCGGTCCTGGAACCAATGGTCCGGGGTTTTTCATTGCAGTCGACCAGGCTGAATGGCTGAACGGTCGTTACACGGTCATTGGCCGCGTGGTGGAAGGCATGAACATCGTGGACCAGATCAACCAGATACCAATAGCAACCGGCAACGATCCACGAGCAACGCCCATAGTCAGTATTCAGGCGCTGTAACCGGTTTTTCCTGGATCACCGACCCGTGAGGGTTGCTACCATCAGGTCTGCTGCCAGCACCGTTCAGCTGCTTCCCCGTGTGCCTGAACTGCAATTATAATCAGGCTGTTATCAAGGATATCCGCAAGAGTGGAGGTAGCCCGTGAGTAAAAAGAAAAGGAAGGAACCAGGCACAGCCGGAGTCTATGCGTTAGCCATCACTACCGGGTTGATTATCGGCCTGGGACTGAGCCCGCTGATGGGCAATGTTCTGCTGATGCTTTTGCTGGGGGGGCTCGCCGGGATGGCATCCGCTTTTCTCATTACCCGTAACCGGCCACAGCACCGACACCGTCGTCGCCACTGAACGATGCTGTCGGGTTGCGCTTATCCGGACAGGACACTAGTCACGACTCAGATCCAGCTGAAAAATTTCGCGTCGATAAGGCGGCAGCGATTCAAGAATGGCCTTCCCATAAAACCGGGTTACCAGACGCTCATCGAAAATAGTGAGTCGGCCGGTATCCGTCTCGTTGCGCAACAGTCGGCCACAGGCCTGGACCAGCCGGAAGGCAGCCTCGGGAACCGACAGGGTCATGAACGGATTTTCACCTCGTGATTCGATCCAGCGGGCCAGGGTGGCCTCGATGGGGTCATTGGGGACCGTGAACGGTATTTTGGCGATCAGCACGTGAGTACAGTACTTGCCTGGCAGATCGATGCCCTCGGCAAAACTGGCCAGTCCGCAGATGATGCTCCGTTCGCCACCGTCGATCCGTTCCCGATGCAACTGCAGCAGCTTCGCTTTCTGGTAGTCATCCTGGGACAGGATAAAGTCCAGCCACCGGGGTTCCAGTTCCTGTAACACGTCCTGCATCTGTCTGCGGCTGGAAAACAGCAGCAGGGCCGCCCTGTCGTCTTCCAGCAACGTCGGCAGCGAACTGGCGATCAACCTGGTATGCCGATCTGTATCCCCGGGTTCGCAGCTCAACCGGGGAATTTGTAACACTGCATTGGCGTTGAAGTCGAAGGGACTGGGGATACTCAGGTAAGTCGTTTGCGGCGGCAGTCCCGCGCGCATTTTCAGTACATCGAATCGTCCAAGGGCGGACAGCGTGGCCGATGTCAGTACCGCACCGCTGCAGGTATTCCAGAGACGATCATTGAGGTTGTCGGCGGCCAGCACCGGACTTGATGCCAGGCTTATTTCGTTGTCGTTGTTGTAGTCGGAAAGAGTCAGCCAGCGAGCCGACGGCGCCGAGTTTTGCGGATCAGGGATCGCAAAACTGATCCAGAGTTTCAGCCCGGCATCGGCACGACCAACCAGACTCCCCAATACGGGAAACCATTGCTCTGCCAGCAGTCGAAGCTTGAGGTCCTCGCCCTCCTCCATCAGGTTCTTCATGGTTTCCTGCAATTCGACGAAAGCATTGTGGAGCTGCGCGTACAACGATTTCAGGTCTGCGGCCGCCTCCCGCAGTTCTTCGGGGACGACGCCCAGCTCAAAAGTGTGCTGGCGATTGTTACCGTAGGCATCCAGGTCGCCCAGGGAATCACTGAGTTGCTCCAGCAGCAGCAAGGTCTCGCCCAATCGATCACTGCTGGTGGCCACTACCTGGCGCAGGGCGGCGAGATCGGGCTTTCCGGCCAGTACTTCTGCGAGCTGTGACTCACCGGCCAGCTGTACCAGTGCCCGATCTGCCTGCTGGAGCCACTGAATACTGCTTCTCAATCGAATGAACGCAGAAAAATGGTTATTGCTCTTGATCGGCAGGTGATGCGCTTCATCGAAGATATAAATGGTCTCCTGGGGATCTGGAAGGATCGCGCCGCCCCCCAGGGCCAGATCCGCCAGTACCAGGTCATGATTGGCAACGATGCAGTCTGCCTTGTCCAGCTTTTCCCTGGCCTTGAAAAAGCAACATTGACGGAAATAACTGCACCGGGCGCCCATGCACTGAGCATGATCGACGGTAACCTGTCGCCAGGCAGCGTCAGCCACCGGTTCTGTCCAGTCATCCCGGTCTCCCTGCCAGCGTCCCGCGGATACTTCCTCCAGCATTGACTGATAGAGAGACAGGTTGTCTTCGCCACCTGCTTCGGGCTGCTCGCCGTATAGATCCAGCATGGCATCCAGGCTGGCGGAATTCTGCAGCATACCGTCCAGGCGGGCCAGGCAAAGATACCGGCGTCGCCCCTTGGCCATGGAGTAACTGAAATCCAGGCCCGATGCGGCAAGAATATCCGGAATATCCTTGAGCACTACCTGTTCCTGCAGTGCCACAGTTGCCGTTGCCAATACCACCTTGCGCCTGAGCTTCCTTGCCATTGGCAGAACCGAAACCAGGTAGGCCAGGGTTTTACCGGTACCCGTACCTGCTTCCACCACGCAGACCGGCGGTGACCACTGCCGGGTTCCGGTATCCTGATTCTGTATTCCTGCCAGGCAATTGGCGATTTCAGCGATCATTTGACGCTGTCCCAGCCGGGGTGTGAAACCGTATTCTTCAATCAGCCGGGAATAGGCAGATTGAATTTCAGCTTTCACTTCTGCCGGCAGCAGGCTGTCTGGCCGGGAGGGATCGGGATTTGCCAAGTTGGACTCCATCGGGTGGCAGAAAGGCCGGTTCTGTCGTGCTGTTGCCATTATAGTCGGTCCACCGGGACTTTGTTGGCAATCCATGTCGTGCCTGAATCGGGGCGGTGATACGCCTGCTGCGTATTGGCAGGCAAGTCGATGCACCTGTCCGGAAAGAATTGACTTCTGTTACACTTGCCCATCTGCCGCAGCAAGCGACACAGCAATATCATGAAGAGTGAAGCACAGTCCGTTGAGCCCGACACCCCGAGCGCAGCTCGTGGCGATGCAGTAATCGCCACAGGAAATTTCCCCCTGGATTTAACCACGGTACTGACGGTGGCTCTGCAGTCCCATGTCCGGCTGCTCGGTTTCCTGTCAAGTCCGTTGACAACGCGGGATGAACAGATTCTGCTGGACCTCGGTGGGAAACTGCCGGCACCGGTCCACCAGGTAAGCAAGAACAGAAACGTCGGATTGACCGGTGATCTGTTAACCCTGGCCAGGCTGGTCAAGGCCATGGCAAGAGTCAGGAAAAGCCGGGAAAACCTGCAGCAATGCATCGATTCCATTGAAAAGCTCGGTCACAGGAATACCCGGCAACTCGACGCTCTGCAGAAACAGCTTCGGGGACTGAAGAGTGAGATCGCCTGGCCCCAGGAAGCACCGGCAAGCCAGTCTTATCTTGCCCTTCTGGATGCCGAATCGAAACTGGAAGACCTTGCCGGGCGTAATCTGACCTACCAGGATGGCCTGCTGCAGCAAACCAGGGAACAGATCGAGCAGCTGGGCAGGCTGCTTGATGCCGGCAACAGTGCCGAGGCAGGTGCTGTGTGGGATCGCATTCAGGGCAATATCGGCAATCTCGGCGGTAAAACCCAACATCAGCTAAACCAGCAGATAGCAGTATTCCGGGGACAGATAAACGAACTGCGCGACTGGAAAAAGTTTGCCGCCGCGGAAAAGAAACAGGAACTGATCGTCGAAATCAGTCAGCTTCAGGAATCCCCGGGTTCACCTCCAGAGCGGGCCCGGCAGATCAGGAATCTTCACGAACGCTGGAAAAAACTGGGTTATTCAAATCAGAATGAAGAACTGTGGCGTCAGTTCAAGGAGGCGTCAGACAAGGCGTATGCCCCCTGTAAGGAATATTTTGCCCAGCAGAAAGTACGGATGGCGGACAATCTTAAACACCGGCTTGGCATATGTGAGCGGCTGGAACAGTACCTGCAAAACGTAGACAGGACTGACCTCAGAATCGTCGATCTCAAAGCCCTGGAGAAGCAGGTCCAGGACGAATGGAAGCAGTATGCACCCGTGGAACAGGGCAAGGTCAAGAAACTGCAGAAGCGGTTTTACGGGGCCCTCAATGAAGTCCGGGAAATCCGCCGCAACACCGCCAGGAAAAACGGCGAACTGAAACAGGCCCTGGTTGACGAGGCACGTAAACTCCTGGATCTGGAAAATCGGCGCGAAGCGATAAACCTGGCTAAAGACCTACAGGCCAGGTGGAAAACCGTCGGACCCTCCTTTGCCCGGGAGGATCGCAAGTACTGGAGTGAGTTTCGCGCTGCCTGTGATGCCCTGTTCAAGGAGCAGGAAGCGGCACGCAAGGCCGTTCGCAACGAAATTACCCAGGCAATCGACAACAGCAGGAAAGTCCTGCATAAACTGGAAGATGTGCTCGGTCTGGACGACACTGCTTTCAGAGAATCACGCAAGCTTTTCGCGTCACTGCAAAACGATTTTCACCAGGCATTGAGCCCTCGGATAAAAAAAGAGCGCCAACAGCTTCAGCAACAGTTCACTGCACTTACGCGAAAGATAGAAGGTCGTTTTCGCAAACTCCCGGACAAAAAACAGCTGCAGGCATCGTCAGCATTGCAGGCCAGGGCTGCTGCCTGCATCGAACTGGAAGACCGGTTGATGGCCTGCGACAACGCGACAGATTTTCGCCAGGTGCTGGCCGGATTCGATCGATCAGCCTGGGACGAAATGGCGGCCAGTGGCTACCCGCGCTGGGACAGGCTGATGGAGAAA
>Ga0070726_10001798_pt1 | contig 20504 bp, 18 predicted proteins | sample tdAd471_FD_67275 | JGI IMG/M metagenome (GOLD analysis project Ga0070726, IMG submission 67275) | Marine sediment microbial communities from the Atlantic coast under amendment with organic carbon and nitrate - tdAd47.1 | ecosystem: Environmental > Aquatic > Marine > Coastal > Sediment | place... | reverse complement strand
AGTAAAAAGGGGACAGATTTATTTTTTGGGTGTAAGTTCTAGAATCAAGCCTGGCCAGAATAAATTACTGATCAAACTAAAACCGAAAAAGGTATAACACTGTGTTCAACAAAGTATTTGCGCTTATCATTTTCCTTGCCCTCTCCTTTTCTTTTGCTGTGTCGGCGCAGGACTATTCCTATAATCCACAAAGATCTGCCATTTTACTGGTTGATCCTTACAATGAATTTCTCTCCGAAGGTGGATTGCTCTATGCACTGTCTAAGGAAACACTAGAAGCAAACAATGCCATTGTAAATATGAAGGCATTGGTGGACGCGGCGAGAGCATCCGGTATAAAAGTGATCTATGTCCCTCACCATCATTACAGGGAAGGGGATTACAGTGACTGGAAATTTGGTGGAGGATCAAGTCGCGTGTTTAAGGCAGATACGTGGAATGTTGAGTATCACCCAGATTTGCAGAAACAACCCGGTGATCTGGAAGCGCGTCAGCACTGGAAGTCTAGCGGATTTGCAAATACAGACTTGGATTTCTTACTAAAACTACATGATATTGATCACGTCATTCTGGCTGGAATGCGCGCTAACACCTGTATCGAATCAACAGCCCGATATGCAGTTGAGTTAGGCTACCACACCACGATGCTTACGGATGCCATTGGTGCTTTCAATATGAAGGAAATGCAGGCGGCAGTTGAAGTTGACTATCCGATAATCAGTCACAACGTGCTCTCAACACAAGAGTTTATTGCTGCTATCGAGTAGGTTACTAATCATCGAAGGGGGCAGTGAATAAGAATTTGTAGGGACAGATTTATTTAAGTTGAAGGAAGTTAAAGGGGACAGGTTTATTTTGTTGCGATTTCCTCATCAAAAACACTTTTTAGAAAGTAAGTAAGTCTGTCCATGTTTAGTAATTTAGTACTATTTAATCTAATAGCCTGTCCCTATTTAGCTCCTAATTAGCCCCTATTTTGGCCCTCGATTCCCTACCTTTTCCAGGTACGCCCAATACTCATAAGATACCCGACATCGGATGTCAAAAGTGTTGAGTGGTAGTTCAGGCGCGGAGAGTCGGTATCCGAGGATCAACTCGGCAGACATCCCTGGTTCTCGGCTTCATGAGGATATAGCCAAGGCAACCAGCGACCGTGAATATTTTCGCTCAACTGCTCACAATTTCCGTCTATTTGCTTCCAATTTCCGGGGCCTATGGTAGTGTTACGTGCACCCTGCTTTTCAAGAGGAAACTATAATGAAATCACGATGTTCAACAGCGACAAGCCTGAAATCCAGGAAGTTATTTATCCTGGGCTGTCTTGCCGCGTTCCTTGGTTCAGTTACCCAAACAGGACTGAGTCAAAACCTGGTCACCGACGACACAGTCGAGTGGTACACCCTTGGTGGTGACTATGCTCACACCCGGTATACTCCGGCCGATGAAATTACAGCAGAAAATTTCGATGAGCTGGAAGTAGCCTGGCAATGGGATGGTTCCAGTTTTGGTGGCTACTCAGGCCGCTCAACACCTACCTATGTGGACGGTAAGTTGTTTACCGTCTCGGGTCCGCGTCGCAATGTAGTCGCCATCGACCCAAAGACCGGCGAGACTATATGGTCGTACCGACTGCCAAACACCGGACGCTGGGAATATTCAATGCGCGCCTCTTATGGCAAGGGCATTGCGTACTCACGAATCGATGGTAAAGGCGTAGTTTATATCTCTACACCGGGATTTTTCCTGTTGGCCCTGGATGCCGAAACAGGCACCCCGCTGGAAGGATTCGGTGGCCAGGTGCCCGTCGAAGGATTTCCTGAAACCGGCGTAGTAGACATGCTTGCCGATCTGGGACACCCCTACGATCCCGATGAAGGTATTCCGCTGGAGACGGGATACATAACAACGTCTTCGCCACCTATCGTGATTAACGACACTATTGTTGTCGGTAACTCGGCAGAACAAGGTTATCTGCAGGCGAGGGTTGAAAACATCCCCGGTGATATTCTGGCCTACGACAGAGTCACTGGTGAGTTCAAATGGAAATTCAATGTGATTCCTCGACCAGGTGAATACGGCCATGAAACCTGGGAAAACGACGCCTGGCAGTGGACCGGTGATGTTTCTTCCTGGGCGCCACTGACAGCTGATCCAGAAAACAACATCGTCTACATCCCAACCAACCCCCCCACTATTGATTACTATGGCGGCTTTCGACCTGGTGACGGTCTGTTCGGAACCAGTGTAATCGCACTGAACTCTGAAACTGGAGAACGAATCTGGCATTACCAGACGGTGAAGCATGATGTCTGGAACTACGATAATCCGTCGCCACCTATTCAGCTTGATCTCAATATTCCAGGCAGGGGAATTGTCCCCGCTGTGGCCGAGGTCACCAAGCAGGGATTTGTGTACACATTTGACAGAATGACCGGGGAGCCGGTATGGCCGATGGTGGAACGTGCAGTTCCGGCATCCCAAGTTCCTGGTGAGAAACTGGCCACTACACAGCCATTCCCGACCAAGCCACCACCTTTCGAACAGCAGGGAATCACCGAGGACGATCTCATCGATTTCACCCCGGAACTGCGCCGCGAAGCATTGGAAGTAATGGCCAGTTACAAGATGGGGCCTCTATTCAACCCGCCAATCCATGATGAAAATGCGGAAGGCAAAATAAGCGCTGCTATGTGCCCGGGTGATGGCGGTGGTGCAAATATCTACGCGCCGCCGACCGCCGATCCTACTACAGGTTTTCTGTATGTTGCCTCAGCGAACAATTGCAGCTGGCAGCGGGTAATTCCGGGTGAAGAAGCCGATGCACGTATCGCTGAGCCAACCGGAACAACTTTTGCCCAATACGCAAACGGACCGGGTGGTCGTCCACCTCGATTGGCTTCCGGCTTGCCCTATGTGAAACCACTGTATAGCAGCATTACTGCGTATGACATGAATACTGGTGAGATTGCGTTTCGAATTCCGTCAGGTGAAACCCCTGACCGTATCCGTAATAATCCTGCACTGGAAGGAGTGGACGTTGGTGACACAGGAAGTGGAAGAGCCCCCTCCATGGTCACCACGGCAAACCTGCTGATTTATTCAGACACGGATCATGACGGACAGACAGCCTTGCTTTATGCAATTGATAAGCAGACTGGTGAGGAGTTGGGACGCATTGAAGTACCAGCCCAGACCCGTTATGGAATGAGTTCTTGGGTGCACGATGGTCACCAATACATCATCCTGCAAACCGGACCCAAACTGACAGCCATGGCACTACCAGGAGCATCCGCAGATACCGGCGCTGCACATTAGAACTTAGAAATGCTGGAGGAGTTGTGTTTAAGCTCTTCCATCCCGCAAGCAAGAACGCCCCGGTCAGTATGATTCGGGGCGTTTTTTTTCAGCGTTGCAAACGATTGGAAATCTTCCAGGTAAAAACTGGACCTCAACAGACGATCATTGCCCGGATTTTCTGCAAGCAGTCGATTCGCGGCAATGTCACTGTAGGACAGCAACCAACCGGAATCTGCCAGTTTCAGGGTAAAACTCCTAGCGCTCCAGTTCGGAATCAAACGTTAACAGTTCTCAAAATTTGCTATTCCAGCAAACCTCGATTTATTCGACGGTCCAAAAGACAGCAGCCAAACCACCCTGTTAAAACGTTTCCGTTTCTATCTAGTCAAGCTAGTCAAGGCTCAGATTTGATCGATGGTAACGTCCCACTATTTCCGGGTCAGGGAATAGGGAAGTACCTGCTTTTGATTTGCCTTCAAAATCCAACGTCGAAAGTACATAGCGCATACTTTCCAGCCGTGCCCGTTTCTTGTCATTTGCTTTGACAATAATCCAGGGGCTGTAAGTAGAATGGGTCTTGCTCAGCATTTCTTCTTTGTACTTGGTATAAAGATCCCAGTTTTCCTGGGCCTTATCGTCTACGGGGCTGATCTTCCACTGCTTCAACGGGTTAACCCGTCTTGATTCGAATCGTTCCTGCTGTACATCTTTACTGATAGAGAACCAGAATTTCACCAGCTCAAGATCATCTTCATAGAGCATGTGTTCAAATTCGGAAACCTGCTGCATGAAAATCCGATGTTGTTTCTTGGTGCAGAATTTCATAACTGGCTCGACCACCGCGCGGTTGTACCAGCTGCGATCAAAAAATACGATTTCTCCTGGATTGGGAAGGCATTCAGCATACCTTTGAAAGTACCATTGGCCTTTCTGGAGTTCCGTTGGCTTGGGTAAGGCTACGACACGAGCACTTCGAGGGTTGAGATGTTCGAAAAACCTGCGAATGGTACCGCCTTTGCCAGCCGCATCTCGGCCTTCGAAAAGAATCGCCACGCGGCGCCCTTCCATCTGTATGGAGCGTTGTAATTTAACAAGCTCGATCTGCAGTTTTTCCAGTTCCTGCTCATAACGAAGTTTAATAAGGGCCTTGCTTATGTCGATGTTCTTGGTAGAAAGCAGTTTTACAAGGCCATCTTTGGTAGATACCTCTGCCAGCTCCTCCTGGCTTAGAACGACATTCTTTTTTAGCGTCTTACCGATACGCTTTTCCTCCTGGGAGAGAGCAATGCCTTGATCTGAAGAGGCTCTATCGTGCACCAGCGTGGGGTTTGATTCGACGGCGATCGATTCAGCGGAGATTGATTCGTTAATACTCATTTTGTGGTTCCTATAATCCAACAGGCGGTGCAAGAGGTACCTTGACTGACGCCATAACAACTAATGTGCCAGGAGTTTAAAAGTAGAGGTTAAAAGTAAATCACCAACAGGCAATAAAAGCGCACTCCTGTCGGATTTAACTCTTATGATTATTACATTGAATCCGGAATTGGCCAGTTTCCATCAGCTGATTTATTGCGCTATATCAGAGGAAGTATAATTAGCGGGTGGATTGTGTGAACTCCCTATTGGAACTGACAGATCGACTTCCACGAGAGAAAGTGGGGCATGACATACCGGCCATCAAGACATGACACCAGTAATGCCTGATTCCGAAATTACGCCAATCCGATTCTAACGCCAAACAGCCCAATTGATCATTGATTGACCAACACAGAAAACTGTCCGCTTCCGAGCGAATGCGGGAATCGACCAATAGAGCCTCAAATTGGAAGCGGTTGATTGCTTTGTGGAATAATCGCGTTTAGCATCCACTCAACAAAAGTCAGTTTATTCGTTCTAATGATCAAGCTTCGAACACCGCTGGTAATAGTTACGGTCCTCGTCGCAGAAGTTCTTTGTGTGGTCCGTCTGGTGCTTTTGCCAGAATCCTGGTTATCTTCACTTGCCGCGCTCACGTTTCTCCCATTAGCGATTGGCGTATTGGTGATGCGGTCTAATTCTGCCCTCGATCCAGAGAAAGCCAGTAAGATCTCGGGTAGGTTAAGGGCAGCCCTGGTAGGTGCTGGCGTGCTTCTTGCGACTTCATTGCTGCTGTCGATTACTGACAAACTCGGACTTACAGAAAATAGTGGCGACGGAGGTGATCGCTCCTTAATAGTCATGATACCGGCGATCGTGGCGGTTGCTGCAGACATTTTGAGCACCCGACTTGAGCAAAAAGCCGAAAAGGACCCTGACTGAGCAAAGACGAGAGATTTGTCCCAGCCTATACTACCGATTCATAGACTACCGCTCTTGGCGGGGATAGAAATCTCTAAGTAACAGAATAGTGAATGAAGGGAGATACAATGCCTGAAATGACTGACTATGAAGCTGCCGACCTCGTATTCAGCCTTGTAGGCTACGGGATGACAGCACTGGCGTTGTATTTCACGGTGATCAGCAGTTACTTAGTTGTTGCCTACATGGTAGGAAAGCAGCTATCAACATCACAAGTCGTTATTGTAACGTCGCTGTTCGGGGTTTTCGCCTTAATACTATCTTTTGGTACCTATAGTTTTTTTGCTGGCGCGAACGGATACGGCGGAGATGATGGCCCGATTGGTTTCTGGCTAGCTCCGGCCCTGTGTATCGCAGAAATAGGCGGCATAGTCGCTGCCTTAGGATTTATGCTAGATATACGGCGTAGATCCGCTAAGTAGGGCGGTATGTAGAACACATTTTGGTCCTCATTTGGCCACCATCTGGCTGACCGAGAACTGCCCTTAGAATTGCTGAAGTTCATTGTAACCTGAGAAGTTGAAGTCGACCTTAAGGTGACGCAGCTTATGTTGTATGAAGAAACCGGAAGGATCGATAAGATTAGTCAGCTACCGTTCGTCGCTCCTGCCGTTCTGGTGGAAGGTAAACTCGTTCATAAAGGCAGATCGCCAGACAATGCGAAGATTCAAGCATGACTGAAATACAGCAATCATCTTTAGGACTTTTTGAGCGCTATCTTTCATTGTGGGTTGGCTTATGTATTGCCACCGGCGTGAGCTTAGGGTTTGTCTTGCCAGATCTGTTTCAAGCCATTGCCAATATTGAATATGCCAGCGTTAACCTTGTCGTGGCAGCACTCATCTGGGTCATGATCTACCCCATGATGGTCAATGTTGATTTTGCTTCGCTCAAGAACGTTGGGAAAAAGCCTAAAGGCTTGTGCATCACGCTTGTTGTCAATTGGCTTATTAAGCCGTTTACGATGGCTGCGCTGAGCATATTGTTTTTTGAACATATCTTTGCCGGGCTTGTGGAGCCAGAAACCGCCAAGGAATATATAGCGGGAATGATCCTGCTCGGCGTTGCCCCATGCACAGCAATGGTATTTGTATGGAGCCAGCTTGTACGTGGTGATGCTAATTATACGCTGGTGCAGGTGTCTATAAACGACATTATCATGGTGTTTGCCTTTGCCCCAATCGCGGCTCTTTTACTCGGTGTCACTAATATTATTGTGCCTTGGGAAACGCTCCTGCTGTCGGTTGTGCTCTATGTTGTTATCCCGCTTGCTGCTGGCTACATCACACGCAAGAAGTTGGAGAACTCAGACAACCACGAACACATCGCCAGATTTACAGCGAAGATTAAGCCCTTCTCAATCATGGGCCTGCTGGCAACGGTTGTACTGCTGTTCGGTTTTCAGGCACAGACGATCATTGATAAGCCTTTGGTTATCGTTTTGATTGCTGTACCGCTGCTAATACAAAGTTACGGTATTTTTGCCATAGGCTATGGCTGGGCTTATTTCTGGCATGTTCCATTTAATACAGCCGCTCCAGCCGCCCTCATTGGTACGTCCAATTTCTTTGAACTGGCGGTAGCTGTTGCAATCAGTTTGTTTGGTCTTCATTCAGGTGCAGCCTTGGCGACGGTGGTAGGCGTTCTGGTTGAAGTTCCAGTTATGCTTTCATTAGTGGCATTCGCGAATAGAACTAGAAGGTACTTTGCTTAAACTGCACCCCATGATAAATCGCCCAATATTCCCTACAATGTGAATTGTTTGTACGTCCGATCTTGGCTGCAATTTTAACGGATGAACTAGAAAACCACAGAATCCATTCCATTTCTGGGCCGATATGGTAAGGTTTCAGGCAAAACAACAAGTCACGCGGGAGTAGTTCCCAGCCCGGTACTAGGTGCTTCCAGTGGGTAACCCGTTCCAAGAGCTTAAAAGGCGCAAAGTCTTCCGAGTTGCTGTGGGTTATGCAGTAGTAGCTTGGCCGTTGATTCAGGTTCCCGACATAGTGTTACCCACTTTCGGTGTGGCAATCTGGGCCCACAAAACCATAATTGACACTTTCCTTATCGGGTTTCCCTTGGTGCTGATTTTGGCCTGGTTGTTCCAACTATCGGCTGATCGGGTCAAGGTAACTCCGGACAGTGAAGGACCATTGGCCACTCCGACTGCGGTCATGCTCCTTGGGCTACGGTCAAATCTTTGCGCCGTAACAGGGGCATGCGTGCCATGAGGCAGAGACTGCTAAATATTTATCTTACGTTCTGTGCCCTGTCGCTAGTTATCCCGATAATTATCGCCAGGGTCGGAACCGTTCACGAATATCTTACTCTCGCGAGCATGCTGACTGCTATTTTTTTCTCGCTGGACGCCTTCGCATGGTTTTTGACTCGAAAACATCAATCAGAGGACCTTGTTCTCAATGCGATACAAACAATCCGCATTGCGCTTATGGCCGCAATTATCGTGCTGATCAATTATGTGGCGTATAGCAACCCCGGCCCAGCGGGTCTGTTGGATTGGCACTTCTGGATATTCTCGAGCTGGACGGGATTTCTTCTGGCTTATGCGTTGTTTTGGTTTGTGATACCAAGAAGAGACCTGCTGCTGCTGGGCCATGCCGTACGCACGTGGAAGCTGGGATTGCCGAAGATCCGGGCAGCCAATCAATACGGGGTTCTGTTCGCGATTTTTGCAGTGCTCGAGTTGGGCGCGGTAGTCAGCCCTATCTCTTTCGATCTCAGCAGGGAGGCGGACATGCTCAACTTCGTGATTCTAGGCGCGTTCTCGGTTGTCATTTTTTGCCTGGTAGGACCAATATTCTGGATAGCTGTCAGAGCGTCCTACACCATGGGTGACAATTGCTTCCTGAGTTATTCCCGCAGCGACGGAGAATATGCCCAGAGCATTCGCGGTGGTCTGGAGGACCGGGGGCTTGGTTGTTTTCAGGATATTGAAGGGGTACGAGCCGGGGACGAAATATCTCAGACACTGGGGGAGGCTATTGCGAATTCCGATGTATTCATTCCTCTACTGTCCGAAGCGAGCCTGAAAAGCCCCTGGGTTAGGGACGAGATTTTTCTTGCAATGCACTACGCGAAACTGAACGGATCCCCAGTGATTATCCCCGCCAGACTTTGCGAATTAGGTCCGGTGGAGGAATGGGTGAGCGGAGGCAATGACGTTGCCGCACATATCAAATCCATGAATATTCTCAATCTTAGTATGCGTGGCGATAGCCTTGAAGCTGAAATTGACAGACTAGTTGAAACCATCATACGAAAGACAAAGCCAGACATTCGGCATTTGGCAAGAGCGCAGAATTCGCTATCATAAGTATCTCTTATGAGGTTGGTGGATCCGTGCGGCATTCGGTTTTTGTTTTAGTACCTCTTGATTGTGCTTTCTAGCAGTTTTACGCCAGGCATTGACCATTCTGAGCCATTAGTCAATCTCAATTTTCAAATCAACAATGACGGCTTTGTGCACAAGCGCTCACAGCCAGATTGATAGAGCCTGACCTTTAATTCCCAGGTTATTGGCACAGAAGCTCCAGCAAAAAACTTCAGAAACAAAAAAGGCAGCTCGAAAGCCGCCTTTCTATTTCCAGCCCTACCTTAATGGGCGCCAGAGGCCATGCCCTCATCCCATCCAGGTAAAGCCATGGTAGTCAGCTTGCTGCCTGTCTGCAGCAGCACGAACTGATGACCGTTGTGAACGTAAGTCATCATGCCATAACGGCTGTTAGCAGGTGCATCGACTACATCAATGGTTTCACCACTGGCTTTGTCGATTGCCCACAAAGAAGGACTACCGTCGCTCCGCTGTGAGGCATAAATCACCATGGTGTCGGTGACCACCATTGGTACGTGTGCACCGGTACCGGTTTCACCTACGTCGATACCCTCAAGAGCCGGGTTGTTCTTGATGCGATCAGGGGTTCCCCCGGTCGGGATTTCCCAAAGGTGATCACCAGTGTTCATGTCGATAGCAACCAGTGAGCTGTAAGGTGGCTTGAAGATCGGCAGGCCACTGCTCAGCCTGGGGCCACCGCGGCCTGCACCCACGGCATAGGCTGCCAGGGTGGTACCGGTCGGCAGTTCATACTGGGTATCCGCTTCTTCACCCGGCACGATAGTGCGTGAAGAACAACCCTTATGGGTGGTGATGTACATAATGCCGGTATTCGGATCAGCCGCCGCTGGGCCGGAAATGTTTACACCACCTGTATCGCCAGGACACCAGTAGGCTCCCCGCTTACCTTCGTCGTTGTCTCGATGCAGAGGCGGCTGGAACATGGGACCGAAATCGAATTGTGACAGTACTTCAAGCGCTTCCTGTCGCAAATCAGGCGTGAAATCGATCAGCTCATCCGGAGTCACTTCCTGTAAGGTGTAGGGCGCAGGTCTGGTGGGGAAAGGCTGTGTCGGTGACAGCTGTTCGCCCGGAATCTTCGAGGCAGGAACCGGACGTTCCACAATAGGCCACAAAGGTTCGCCAGTTTCGCGATTGAACGCATACACCCAGCCTTGCTTGGTAGCTTGAGCTACTGCCGGCGTCGGTGTGCCGTCGAGATCAACATCCAGAAGAATTGGTGCCGTCGGCGTGTCATAGTTCCAGATATCGTGGTGCACCATCTGGAAATGCCAGGCCCGCTCGCCAGTGGAAGCATTCAGCGCAATCAGGGTAGAGCTGAACAGGTTGTCACCAGGACGGAAACCGCCGTAGAAATCGACTGTCGCACCATTGGTCGGGATGTAGACCAGATCCAGTTCAGGATCGGCCGCCATCGGTGCCCAGGAAGAGACGTCGCCGGTCCATTGCCAGGCATCGTTTTCCCAGCTTTCATGACCATACTCACCGGGGCGCGGAATCACATTGAACTTCCACTTAAAGTCCCCGGTTTTCTTATCGTAGGCCAGGATGTCGCCTGGGATGTTTTCCACGCGAGCCTGGTGATACCCCTGCTCAGCAGAGTTGCCAATTACCACCGTGTCATTCACTACGATGGGTGGTGAAGAGGAAGTGATATAACCCGTTTCCAGCGGAATTCCGTCGTAGGGATCATAAGGGTGACCCAGGTCGGCCAGCAGATCGACGACACCCGTTTGCGGAAAATCTTCAACTGCCACCGGGCTACCAAAGTTTTCCAGCGGCGAACAGGTTTCGAAATCCAGCGCAACCAGGAAGAAACCTGGAGTGACAATATAGATTACTTTGCGTCCATCTACCTCGCCCAGAGCCACGCCTTTGCCGTAGTCTTGCCGCATGGAATATTCCCAGCGAAAAGTATTAGGTATCCGGAACGAACAGTTTGTTTCACCTGTCTGGGCATCTGCCACCACGACATGGCGTCGAGGACCCGCTACGAATACCAGCTTGCCATCAACATAGCTGGGAGTAGCACGACCGCTTTGGGCGCCGAAGCTGGAGCCGTCCCAGACCCAGGCCTCTTCCAGTTCACCGAAATTTTCCGGGGTGATCTGGCTGGCTTCCGAGTAACGTGTATGGGCATAGTCGCTGCCCAGGGTCAACCATTCGACGGTTTCCTGGTTCTGGGCTATTGTGGCACCTGATCCCAGCCCAAACAGGACCGTGGCAAGTGACACTATTCCCTTCTTGCTAGTTTTCATCATCGGTACCCTCTTTGTTTGAGATACTTTGCTTAAGAAGCTTTGCTTAAGAAACCTTGCTTGAGATACTGTCAGCGTGATCCTGTCTGGACAAAACCATGACATTGATCAACACCTGGGAATTTACAAAAACTATACTATTTTCAAATAGTTAGAATATATTCCACACATGCGAACAGGCAGAATACCCTGTTTAACAGGGCAGGTACAGCCATCAAATGTTACGGTTTATTACGTAAATTCGGGCAGTTACGGCGCTTCGACCGATGCCTGGGTAACGGGCTGGGGATTCAACATGCGAACCTCCCGCTGAGGGAATGGAATGCTGATCTGACTGTCTTCCAGCGCCTGGAAAATTGCCAGGTTGCAGCGATAGCGGGACTCAAACAGCTTCTCGGTCTTGGCCCAGGCGCGAATGGCTATATTGACCGAACTGTCGCCAAACTCATCGATACCCACCTGAGGATCCCGTTCTTCACTGAGCCCTTCGATATCTTTGAGGGCATCCCGAATGACCGAAACTGCCTTTGCAGGATCGCTGTCGTAGGCGACTCCAACAAACAACTCGATAATGGAATCTGACTGAGAGTTATGAATAATCTCTCCCACAATGTGTTTGTTCGGAATGGTAATCAGCTCGTTGTCTTCATTACTGAGAACCGTGCTGGCGAGCTTGACCTCCTTAACCAGTCCGGCAACCCCCTGCACCTTAATAGTGTCACCCACCACGAAAGGTCGGGTGAGAATGATAGCCAGGCCGGCACTGTAATTTGATAGCAGGCCCTGGACCGCCAGACCGGCACCCAGACCAACCGCACCCAAGGCGGCGATGAATGGTGTGATCTGTATCCCCATCTTAGGAAGCGCCACCATCAGCGTTGCCGCGATGAGGAAAACACGAATAACACCAGAGAAAAACTGGCTCAGTGTGACATCGATATTCTTTTTCTGGCAGAGTTTGAAAATGGTATTGCTGACTTTGCGAGCAATAACAAAGCCGATAATCAGGACAATGACAGCCCCGATAATCTGAAAGCTGTAAGTGACCATATAATCCACAACCAGGCTGTAGATTCGGGTTAACTGTTCCAGTTCCTGTTCCATAATTTCACACTCAAAAGGCGGTTTATTTGATGGCGCCTAGCCTAGCTCAACAGGCACGCTTTTTCCATGGTAGTTTGGCAAGTCAGTCTCGGGATCCTCTGTGCAACTCAAATTGCACAATTGGCAACCAACTTACAAAACAACGTGGCTATTTTTCTGAACCCGGTGACTTTTCTGCTAAACTGACGGTCTCTACAGGTATAGCAACAGGCAATCGGTTAACGTTATGAATATTAGAATGACTCTGGCAGGAACAGTTCTCGCTTTAGTGCTGACAGGCACTGCCTCCGCACAAGTGGAAACCAGGCAGGTTTCACTGACTGGCTCCTGGGCCGGCACGCTGGTCATCGGACGAGATTCTTTTGACCTGACCTTTAACCTGACCCAACAGGCAGACAGTTTCGGTGCGGCACTGATTAGTCGCCAGCTCGGAATCTACGGCATGCCGGCAGAATCGGTGAAACTGGTCAATAACCGACTCACCATCCGCCTGGACATGCTGGGCGCTGAATACACTGGACGCCTGCGCATGGACGAGTCCGGCAGCGGCATCGCCTTCATCGATGGCGAATGGTTCCAGGAAGGTGAGATGGTACCCATCATCCTGCGTCCTTCCGAAAATTGAGCCTCGCCAGGGCAAATGGTCTGACACTGTTAACTTTTCCTGCTAACCAGAGGTAGTCACACGGTGAAAATCAGAGTTTCCACTGCGTTACTGCTGTTAATTTTCCTCGGCACAACCAGCCCCCAGGCAACTACTCTGCTGGAAATGGATATCGATTCAGTTGCAGGCAAGGCTGAACTGATTTTCGAAGGAACCGTGGTAGCGAGCGAGAGTATCCAGGCTATCAACGGCCAGTATCGAACCTACGTTACCTTTCAGGTGAGGGAAGTCCTGAAAGGAAGCTATACGGGAGATACTCTGGAGTTAAGCTTTCTTGGCGGCAATGTGGACGGCCGCGGTACCGTGGTAAGTGACATGCGTCGTCCGGAAACGGGAGAATCCGGCATTTATTTTGTGGAATCCTTGAACGAGGACCTGATCAATCCACTACTGGGCTGGTCCCAGGGCCATTTTCTGATTCACAATGATGAACGGGGGGTTGCCAGGATAACCACCAACAGACGTGAGCCGGTACTGGACATTCAGCCCATGTCCGAGGTACCGAAACTGATACGTCGTCCAGCGGGCCTGGTGAGTGGAGAAAGTGGCAGAGCGATGGGGGTACTGGTGGAACAGACTTCGAAGCAAATCGGACGGGGCCTGACAGTAGATCAATTCAAAGCGCGCATCAGGCGCCTGCTGGAAAACCGCTCCAACTGAAGAACCGAACAATTGGATAACAAAGGCGTCGTCCTGACTCCTTTAGAAAGTTCCACTCATGCGCAAGGTGATTACCCGACCGGAGCCGTTGCACATGTACTCCACTTCTTCCAGGATATTGTCACTGCGGCGCCCGTCGTAACGAACCCTGTCGCGACACCTTTGCCCGTCGTTCACATTGCGTGAATCAAGTCTGAAAGTGATATCGTCAAAGGCAATCATTTCGACAAAGGCGATTGCGAACGGGTCACCGTAACTGGATTCAATATCTTCCAGGTCCCAAAGTTTGTTGTCACCATCGAAACGGTTGTTGAAGTTGATACCGTAATTCATCCGCCAGCGTGGTATATCGTGGCGAAATCCGAACGAAAAATCACCTTTGTGATAGTTGTTAAAAGTGCGGATCTCACCGGTCATCGGATCTTTTACCTCCGACACACGGGCACTTGCCCGGCTGGTGACGAGGATGTTCGGCATATCGAGCATGGTCAGACGAACGCTACCTCGCATTTCGAACACCCACATTTCTCCGTTGCCGGTATTACCCCAGGCTGAGCGCAAATTATCATCGGAAGGTGACACGTCGATACGCTGGCGGAAATCGTAATGTCGATGTTTGTACAGGTTAGCACTGACCACGCCCATGTCTTCGGGCAGACGATACTCAGCCAGTAGATTGTAGTTCCACCAATAGTCAGGGCGTAGTCCGGTATTTCCAGCCTGAGTGTCAGCATCGACGTCGTCACTGTCGGTAACCGCTGTAAAGTCCGAAAAGCTCAGTTGACGAACCGTCTTTTCGATCAATAAACGCAACTGCAGGGTTGGCGTAATATCAAAGCGGTAGTCGACCTTGGGCTTGAAAAAATTAAAATCCCTTTGCTTGTTGGTGTCACCGGACTGGGAGATTTCCGATGTCTCATACACCATTGAAGTTTCCAGTGACATGCGCGAATTAATCCGCCAGTTGTGGATAGCAAATGGCTCGTAACGGATTTCTTCAACTTGCGTATTGGCATTGGACACAGAGACCGGTACCAGCCCGCCGAATTCAGGCGATGGCGTGCCACTGCTCAGATCCAGGCCAAGCGCCAGACTGGAATCCAGGGTGGTCTGAGCTCGCTCAAGGCCAAACTCCACATCCTGTCCGTCAAACAGGCCCATGGTGTAGGAGCCTCGAAGTATTTTTTCCTCGAGAATGCTGCTGGAATCGAGAAACAGATTTTTGTTCTCACCACCGTCGTCCAGTACTTCAAAGCGTTCCCGCGTGATCGCAGTATCGTTCTGGTTGGCTATACCCAGCAACTTGAAGCGATGGCCATTGTCGAAGCGGTATTCGAAATCACCGCCGATTTCCCAGTTACTCTGGGCGCCAGGTAACTCTTCCCGCTCAATATAGGGAACATTCACACCTTGTCTCAGATTGGTCGTGGTGCGATCGATAGAAGTCGGATTGTCATTTTCAGCATACAGGGCATTGAACCTGACACTGCTTTTTTCCGTTATCTGGTAGTCCAGATTGGTAGAAAGGGTATAACTGGTCTGCTCACGGATTCGATCTTCGTCGATCTGATCGTTAGCTGATCCATCCGGCAGAATGCTGAATTCTTCCAGTTCCCGGTGGTCATAGCGCGGTTCCGCAGAGGCGCTTACCAGAAAGTTCAGATCACCGGTCTGGCCACTGTAGGCGAGCGACCCACCTGGCTTGGATTCAGTGTCCTGGTAATAATCCATATTCGCCTCAAAGGCGAGACTGGTGCTCGACAATTGCTCGTAGAGAACCACATTGACTATCTGGGTGCTGCCCCGTACATCCAGCTCACCGGACGTGCCACGAATGATTTCGATATAGTCCACCTGGTCGGTAGAAATTCGGTCCAGCTGCGACTGGCTGTTGTTGCTTTTCCCGGCAGTGCGCTTGCCGTTGATCAGAATTGCAGTGCCACCGCCTCCGCTTCCAAGCCCCCTGCCTCCACGGCTGGCGTTGCCGCCCGGTGGACCACCGCCGCCACGCTGTACGTTGATACCCGGAATGCGATCCAGCATGTCCTGGGCGGTAACTGGCGCCCATTCAACAAAATAGGAAGCTGGATAGACTACGGTGGAATCCTCGCCAACATTGTCCTGGGCCTGGGCCTGAGACGCACAGACAGAGACCAGAAGAACTGCCAACACGCGCATGCGGATCAATAATGCCAAAAAACTGCCAAGGCACTGGCTACCATAAACTCTGAAATTCATTGGATAAGGACCTTCGTTACTGCGGCAACTGTCGAAAATAATCGGCGAATTATATTGAAACGTGACCCGTGTGACTGTGACAAATTGTAAACTTGATCAGGGAAACCACTGTAAAATCAGTAACAAAGGTCAATTCGGCCCGGTGAGGCCGGAGCAGATTATCTGCCAGTTGGGGAACCTGACTTGGGGAGAGGATTGCGGCGGTGCTCGCTGACATGCGCTTTCACATCGACAAGTATTTTCAGCACGATCAACAACACCAGTGCCAGCAGTGGGGTCTCAAACGCCATGGTCAGGAAACCACCAAAAATGATCGTCATGTGCATGATGATAATGCGCTTGTAGGGAGCACTCATCTGGTCATTGACCGTCCTGTTCTGGTATTCCTGCCGGCCCAGAAAATTCATTCGAAACGAAATGGCATGGCTGACAGTCAGTCCCAGCAGGGCCGGCCAGAGAACGACAAAATCAGTGAACACCTGACTGACCGACGGATCCGTGCTGTCAGGCCCGGTTAGAAAAAGCGCGTAGATGAACAACAAATGGCCAACCATGAAGCCACCAAAGTGGCCAAGAAAAAACGGCCCAAGAAAAACAATCGACCAACGCCCTATAACCCACATCTTGAGCAGATTGAAAAACCCGATAATGGCGCTCTCAGCCCAGAAAAGCAGCATGATATCGCCGACACTCCAGCCATCCAGCAGCACACCAAGCAACGGAATCAGGTTGGCAAGAACCAGTACCCGGGTGGAAGTAGCCTGTAGACCAGGATTTTCAAGCCTGCCAATCGGCGGCCGGTCCGGTTGAGTGGCCAACCCTGTTACAGACTCTTCAGACCCGGCCGTGTGCTGTCTCGATTCGGCCAGTGCGATGCCAGGCGACTGAGCAACGGCGAGAACATTGATCCGACTGGCAAACTGTTCCGCTTTCGCGTGGCCAATGGCAGATCCAAATCTGATGGTTTCACCACTGTAGTCGAATGCCATGTGGTCGCCACGCCAGGCGTGGCCAGATTCCTGCTCCTGCCCTTGCGCCCCGCTCTTCCCGTCGACCACCGCCGGTTCCCAGCGTAGCTTGTCGATCCCTTCCGCTCGGAATTCCATGCCAATGCCCAGGCGTAGAACCTCGATACGAATCGTTACCCAGCCGGGTCGAATCTGCAGAACTTCGGTACCAAAGCTTACTAACAGAAACACCGCCAACAGCATAAAGACTCCCACTGACCAGCCCAGCAACCAGAACAGACTGAACAACACGAACACCAGGCTGAACAGGCTGTCGTCTTCAGAACCTGCCAGGAAATCACCCATGGTGAAGTAAGGTATGCAGAATGCCGCCAGTAAACCCAAGGAAACAAGGATAACGAGTGGCGAGCGCCGAAACGGCAGGCGGAAGAAATCGCTTCCTGATTGACCTGATTTAAGGCGCAAACCGAAGCTGAATCGTGGCGCCATCGGCCCCAGTTTTTTAAAACGGCTTCTAAGTTCGGATAGCGGATTCGCCGATCTGCCATTCATGGCGGTAGCCTCTTATCAAATACCGGTCAGTAGACCAGCCCGGACCGTAAAATGCATTCACCTTCAAATAAAATGTTCACCTTCAATCAGAGTATCGTAGAACACTCGTGCAAATGAAATCGACTTCGTCACATAAGCGCCCGCCATGCTTGCTCCTCGAGGACCAACAGGGTTTAAATAGAGGCTTATTTACAGGCGATTCACGGTAACAACTCTCATGTCAAATTTGCGCGAACGAGCCCAGGAACACTTTCCCGCAGTGCTGCTCACCCTGATCAGTATCATTCAGGCGCTGGCACTGGAACTGCTTTGGGGCAAAATTACCGGCACCGAAAGCCTGTGGCAGGCTGACATGGTGGCCCTGGTAGACTGGGCAATGGTAAGTGTCACCTTCTTGGGCATCCTGCAAATCTGGATCATGTATTCCTGTATGGTAATGGGTTTTGTCTGGTTACCGGGCCTGCGGGATTCGATCTTTCCCTTTATCATGGGCTTGCAGCAATTCATGCTGGTCAGCCTGATCGGTACCGAGTACGAGGGGTTGTGGCTGCTGGTGCTGGCATCGATTTTCTTGTCAGCGAATATTATCACTCATCTGAGCTTTAAACGGGCGCGGCAGGAGCCCGCCAACGAGTTGTTTTTTCGTGACAGGAAGCCAGCGACACTAAAAGATTTTCGCTGGGCTGGCTCTGTTATCCTGGTGCTGACCGTATTAGGCACTGTTTCAACCATAATAGATTCTGGCAGCCTGTTGTTACTGGCGGCTATGACCCTTTCCAATATTGTGCTGCTGGTACAGATTTTCGCCGTAAGGCGCCTGTGGCGGGTAATTATCAGTCTTGCTGATAGTTAATCAGGCCAGGATTTTATTAACCAATTGATATATAAAATCATCGGAGCGACAGAAAAATTGAACGGCATTGTCTATCTTAATGGGGAATACCTTGCTGCTGGTGATGCCAGGGTATCGATATTTGATCGGGGCTTCCTGTTCGGCGACGGCGTGTACGAAGTGGTACCCGTAGTTAACAGCGTGCTTATCGACCGTGATTATTTTCTCGAACGTCTCGCAGCGAGCACTGCAAAGATCGAACTGAACTGGCCTTGCGAACCTGCAGACTTACTGGAAATGGTACAGGAGCTCATGCGGCGCAACGACCTGCGGGAAGGCTATGTCTACCTGCAGATAACCCGCGGCGTTGCACCACGTGATTTTGCTTATCCTGCTGGTGTCGAACCAACTCTGATGGCGTTTGCCAGCGAAGCGCAAATACTCAACCATCCGATGGCGGAAGCCGGTGTTCAGGTAGCCACTGTTGAAGACCTGCGCTGGAAACGCCGGGATATCAAATCGCTCAATCTGCTGGCGCAGTGCCTGGCCAAAGAGAAAGCCCGTACCAACGGCGCCTTCGAAGGTTGGATGGTGGAAGACGGGATAGTAACCGAGGGTGCATCCTCTTCAGCCTTTATCGTCAAAAACAAGAGGTTGATCACTCAGCCCCTGTCCAATTCGATACTGCCCGGAATCAGACGACGCGTCATCCTGGAACTGATCGCAGAGCGGAACCTGACTGTGGAACTACGACCTTTCACTGTCGAAGAAGCGCTGGAAGCCGACGAGGCATTCCTCAGTTCGGCAACCACCCTGGTTCTACCTATAGTCAGTATCGATGGCAGCTCCATCGGTTCCGGCAAACCAGGGCCAGTAACGCAACATGTGCGCGACCTGTACCTACAAATGGTCAAGACCACAGCAGGACTGGAATAAATTCCATTGCAGGTTCGCTTACTGTTGGCTGTGGGGGTTTTATTCCCTCACAATCTGCGCTCACATCCTTCGCTCACGTCCTCTGCAATGATTCTTCGACAGTGGGTTCACCGCCAGCATCCACATCCTGTCTGCGCTGTTCGTGAAACCGGGTTAAAACACCGTTTGCCTTGGCCAGAGTATCGATCTGCTCAGCATACTTAGCCAGATTTTCCCCGGGCAAGGCCCATAAGGCAATGCTGTCAGATAGCGCATCGAGGTAGGCTCATATGAATCGCTATCGTGAAGGGTCCGCTTAAATCGAGACTAAATTCTAGATTGGAAGAATCAGAACTGATTAGCTCAGAATTACTTTGCAAAAAAAGGTTGTAGAAAATTATATCAAAATCAACTGGAGGGTCGTGGTGACCACTCTAAGTTTTCATGGGCTTATCTGGTCTTGGATAAATGGATGGTCGATAATAATGTCAGTATTTAGGCGGGGAGTTGGCATTGTGAAAAATAAGCAGACTGAAGACAATACAAATTTCTCTGGATTAAAAGAATTACTTAACACCGAAGTAATGAAAAATTACAATGAGTTCATTGTTTCAGAAGCAGTGAGACACTCAAATGGCCTAAACCAAGTTATAGACTTTGGTGCCGGTATTGGAACATTGTCACTTATACTTAAAAACTGCTACGGAGTTGATACTCAATGTGTTGAAATAGACAGTGAAAACAAGGCATATCTTTCGAGAAGAAATCTTAAGCAGTTTGACTGCCTTAATGATATTAAAGGTAAATCAGATCTTATCTTTTCATCAAATGTTTTGGAACATATTGAAGATGATGTTTCCGTTTTGGTCAATATGAAGGATAAGTTGAGTGAAAGTGGAAAAATCTACCTTTATTTGCCGGCCAAAATGCTTTTATGGAGTCGCTTGGATGAAGAGGTTGGGCACTTCAGGAGGTATGAAATTTCAGAAATAGAAAATAAGTGTAAGCAAGCTGGGCTAAAAGTAGAGTTTGCTTGCTATGCTGACAGCTTGGGATTTTTTGCGTCACTGCTAATGACAATAATTGGATACAATGCTGAAGGTGGCATTGGTTCCGTCGGGTCGTTAATTTTTTATGATAAGTGGATATTTCCCTTATCAAGAATGTTAGACAGACTTGGTTTTAAATATTTGTTTGGGAAAAATTTGATAGCAGTAGTAAAAAAAGCAAATTGAGTGTGCATATTTTCATATATATGGCCGCCTTTGTATAGCACTCTCATTTGCAGTGGTATCTTACCTAG
>Ga0070726_10001796_pt1 | contig 20538 bp, 20 predicted proteins | sample tdAd471_FD_67275 | JGI IMG/M metagenome (GOLD analysis project Ga0070726, IMG submission 67275) | Marine sediment microbial communities from the Atlantic coast under amendment with organic carbon and nitrate - tdAd47.1 | ecosystem: Environmental > Aquatic > Marine > Coastal > Sediment | place... | reverse complement strand
TGATCCAAAGCCCCGGCCCTAGTTTGGTTTTGACATGCCTTCAGGGGCAACGTCTTCAAATGAGCCCTGACCAATCATCAGTTTCACATCGTCAAAATAGGCGACCGTGTTTTCGTGCGCGTTTTCCCCACTGATCGCATAGACACCGAACTTCCAATAAGGACCTTCCTTGTCATTATAGCCAACAACAATATTGTTCTGCACGGTGTGAGTATCGTCCACCCAGACCTCCACTTTTCCCTCGCCTTTTGTGTTGTAGACATCGTGGATAACCAGATTATGCCACTTTCCACGTTCGGCAGGGGCCAGCGGGATCGTCATGCCAGGATTGGTATAGGTGGAGCGTTCGGATTCTCCAGGTGTGATGACCTTGTTGTCGCCGACAATCAGCAAAACAAATTGTCCGTCCTCGACCGTGATTGCCACAGGAGGGTGGCGCCAGCTCTCGCCCTTGGCAAAGTCAGGCTGCCCATGGGTTTGAGCAATCATCAGGCGGCGGCCTTCATCGCTTTCTTCTGTCTCATCCAGATAAAAGCGAAACCCAACCCAGTCCTGCCGGTTTTGTTTATAGCCAGGCACGCGGTCATACCAGGCAGACATCAACTCTGCGCTCTTGGTCGGGCGCGTACCATCCATGTCTTCCTTGCGATGCTCGAAACGAAGTGTGCCCTTCGTACCGTCAGGCGCGTCGGCGATCGAGCAGGCATAGTCGAACGCGCACTCCCGCAGCCATGAGTCTGGAGTGTCATAGACGGCAGGGCCGGGTTTCTCGCATGCTGTGACAGAAAGTGCAGAGAGTGCGCAGGCGATTAGGGTATGTATAGTCCGCATGGAGCAGGCTCTTTTCGTTTCGAGACAGGGGCGTTAATTCAAGCAGTAAATGTGCCATGTTTTCATGAAAATCAGAAAGGCGTTTCGCCTAAGTGCTATTCAGATGTGGGAAGTGGACAGCATATCTGCCCTTGGAAAGGCACCTATCAGAGCGTACATGCGCGGCCATGACTGACGAAATTCCAAAGCCTAAGCGCTTCTACAAAACTGCTCGCCCCGAGCAGATGCCCGGGGGCTGGACGATCCAGCTGGACGAGCGCGCGATCAAGACGCCCGCGCGTGCGGCTATGCTGCTGCCGACTGAAAAACTGGCAAAGGCCGTCGCTGCGGAGTGGAACGCGCAGGAAGAACAAATCGATCTTTTGTCCATGCACCTGACGCGTCTCGCCAATGTCGCGATCGATCGCACGCCTGAGGTTCGCTATGAGATGGCAGACGAGTTGGCGAGATACTGCGAAACAGACCTGATCTGCCATATCGCCGAAGACGATGAGGAACTGGCTGAGCGCGAAGAGGCACATTGGGCGCCGATACGGGCATGGGCCGGACAGGCGCTGGATGTCATTCTGGTGCCGGTAGAAGGTATCATCGCCTCACCGCAGCCGGATGCCTCGCTGGAGGCTGCGCGCACCTATGCGCTCTCTCTGGATGATTTTGCTCTGACAGGTCTCGTCTATGCCTGCGGTCTCTATGGCTCTGCCGTGCTGGCGATGGCTGTTGTTGAAGGAGAGCTGTCCGCGACAGACGCCTTTGAAATCTCCCGCATTGATGAAGCCTGGCAGGCCGCGCGATGGGGCGAGGACGATGAGGCAAAGGCTGCAGCCGCTCTGAGACGTATTGAAGCCAAGGCTCTGGATACCTGGTTGTCTGGCCTGAGCTGACTCTTGCTTGCGACGTCGATCACCTGAATTCCTGATGAACCGGGGTAAAACCGGCGATGAATGCGCTGGTCAGACCCCGTTCCATTATGTCGTGTTTTGCTGCACGCATGATGAAACGCATCATGAATATCCGAGTGGCTGCCGTTGCCCTTGCTGCGTCAGCACTCACCGTCGCCTCGGCAATGGCCGATCCGGTCGCCAAGATTGACACTCGTCGTGGCGCAAATACAGGTCTGGTGATTCAGGTCGATCACAATGATCACGGCTATCGCGGTCGCCCCAAGGGAGGTTATCGCCTGAATGAGTGGGGTCAGACCCGCTTTGAGGAACGTCGGCTGCGCCGCGATGCTGTTCGTACTTGCCGGGCCGAAATCAATCGTGCCGCATGGCGCACAGGCTATCGCGATGTCGATTTTGATGATGACCGGCGCGTCCGCCAGATTGGACCCTATGGCTTCCGCATCCGGTTTGATGATGTGGAGTTCGAAGGGCGGCGCCGGGACCGCGAAAGAGATGTCACCTGTGTGGTTCGCCGCGGACATGTGACCCAGCTTGAAGGTATTCCGGATAGAGGACGATACGGTCACGGTCGCAGATATTAGGGCATCTGCCCTTGCGTAACTCTTGTGACCAGCCAGCCAGAATGGCGGCGTCTGCACAGTGCCTCAGGTTTTACACCTGGGGCACTGTTGTTTGAAAAGGCCTAACGACGCACTTGCGTTTGCTGTTCTGCTGTATAAGCACGTCTGAAACAAAGAGTAACAGACGGCTGGGAGAGGCCCATGAAGGACGTAATCGAAGCGCTGGAAGCAAAACGTGAGCAGGCCCGCCTGGGTGGTGGCGAAGCCAGAATCGAGAAGCAGCATGCCAAGGGCAAGCTGACAGCTCGGGAGCGGATAGGCGTTCTTCTGGATGAAGGCAGCTTCGAAGAGTACGACATGTTTGTGGAGCACCAATGCTCCGATTTCGGCATGGAAGAGCAGAAGATTCCTGGCGATGGTGTCGTCACAGGGCAGGGCATGGTCAATGGCCGTCTCGTCTATGTCTTCTCAAAGGACTTTACCGTTTTCGGCGGATCTCTTTCCAAGGCCCACGCCGCGAAGATTGTGAAGGTACAGCAGGCAGCCGCCCGTAACGGTGCGCCCGTGATCGGCATTTTCGATGCTGGCGGCGCACGCATTCAGGAGGGCGTCGATTCGCTCGCTGGCTATGCAGACATCTTCATGGAGAACGTGCTGTCGTCCGGCGTGATTCCTCAGATTTCCGTCATCATGGGCCCTTGCGCAGGCGGCGACGTTTACTCTCCCGCGCTGACCGACTTCATCTTCATGGTAAAGGACACGTCCTACATGTACGTTACCGGTCCGGACGTTGTGAAAACCGTGACCAATGAAGACGTCTCCCATGAGGACCTCGGCGGTGCCCGCGTTCATGCGGCGAAATCCGGTGTCGTGGATGGCGCATTCGAGAACGACATCGAGGCGCTGGTTCAGATGCGCCGTCTGATCGACTTCCTGCCAGGGTCTAACCGCGAAGACCCGCCGGTCCGTACGGTCTATGATTCTGCGGAGCGGGTTGAGGACAGCCTCGACACGCTGATCCCGCCGAACCCGAACACACCTTACGACATGAAAGAGCTGATCGAGAAGGTTGCCGATGAAGGCGACTTCTTTGAAATCAGCCCGAATTTCGGGGCGAATATTATCTGCGGCTTCGGGCGTATTGAAGGCTCGACCGTTGGCTTTGTGGCTAACCAGCCGATGACGCTGGCCGGTGTTCTGGATATTGATGCCTCCCGCAAGGCCGCTCGGTTTGTGCGTTTCTGCGACTGCTTCAATATCCCGGTTGTGACCTTTGTGGACGTCCCGGGCTTTATGCCGGGCACGAAGCAGGAATATGGCGGCCTCATCAAGCATGGCGCGAAGCTTCTGTTCGCCTATGCCGAGGCAACTGTGCCCAAGGTAACGGTCATCACGCGCAAAGCCTATGGCGGCGCCTATGACGTGATGAGCTCCAAGCATCTGCGCGGCGATGTGAACTATGCTTGGCCGACAGCAGAGATCGCCGTGATGGGCGCGAAAGGCGCTGTTGAGATCATCTTCCGCAAGGACCTTGGGGACGATGAGAAAATCGCCGCGCATACGAAAATGTATGAAGACAATTTCGCGAACCCTTATGTCGCTGCGCGCAAGGGTTATATCGACGATATCATCATGCCGCACTCAACGCGCCGCCGTGTTGCCAAGGCGCTGCGTACTCTCCGTACCAAGCAGCTGGAAAATCCTTGGAAGAAACACGACAACATTCCGCTCTAGGATACGAAGCCCGGAGTTTGAGATCTTTTCTGCCCGAGGGCCAGATAGCCACTATGCTGGCCCTCGGCGTGTTTGATTACGTATACAAATCTTAGATGCAGAAGATTTGGTGCGCGCTCTTATCCGTAAGGATACCTGCTGATGGGCAGCATCAGGTCGGTTATGGAAAACTACCCGGAATTTTCCGGGAAAGCTGTCCGGTTTAAAGATGCAGGTAAGTGATATGCGTTGTGCCTTGGGGCGACCCTATCAGGTTTTTTCGGCGGGTAAGTGCTCGCTGGAATACATGGTGTGCGGGTCCGATGGGCTTGTACCACTCGTCCTTATCCATTCCGTGGAATATCCTGGCTGGCCGCCTCAGGACTTCTGTGAAGAAGCAGAGGCTGCAGGCTTTCAGGTTATTGCTGTCCGGCGCCCGGGATTTGGCAACAATCCAGCCCTTCCATGCATGAGCGGCCAGGCGGATCTGATCGCAAATTTTCTTCGTGCGAATGAGATCAAGGGCGCCGTCATCGTGATGTCTGGTACCGGATGCCCGATTGGTTACAAGCTGGTCAAGTTTCAGGATCTGGCGATCCGGAAGTCAATCTTTGTCAATTGCTGTTTCAATTACGACCAGATCGCCCAATTCCAGCCTGAGTGGTACAGCAAGATCATTCAGCAGACGCTGAAGAGTGTCTCCGGCGCCAGATTGTCCCTAATGGCACTCAAAAGCTCCTGGGGCATTTTCGGCCGCGCCTGGGTGCATGAAACTGCTTTGGCGAAAAGCAAGGGAGACATCTCCTTTCTGCGCGAAAATCCTGAGCTTGTGTCCGAGGCGATTGATAATCTTCTTGCGCGGCTGGATGTCCACACATTCCATACGGAAATCTCATCTTCGGTCAGAACAGACTCTTCCTTGACCGATGGCTATTTCGAGGACGTACCGGCGCTTGTCATGTCTGGCAGTGAGACCACGGGGACATGGCAAAAAGGGGTAGAGGCCGAGGCTGCGCGTCTCGGGCTACCTGCAGTTACCTATCTGCCTTCTGGAGACTTTCTGGCGGCCTATCAGTCGCCTGGAGAGTTTTTTGTCTCGCTGCAAAAGCAGATGTGAACAAGGCTACCCAAGTTAGAATTGGCTCACCTGAGGCGGTCGGCTCAATCAGAACAATTTGAGTTTCAGACGGTTGCGGAATGACCGTACAGCGCGACTGAAAATTCCCGGTACAGCGGGAGAGGTTTTCGCTGCGTCATGTCAATATCTCCGGCATTCTGTAGTAACTATTAGAGGTATTGAATTGCCAGTTTGCAGATAAATTTACAAAGGAGTAACGGAGCTTCCTCTACCTATGACCCTAGGATATATACGTATGGCTTTTTCAAGCTGTCGGGGAAACAGTGTCAGAGTGTGGTTTAGGTTTGGTTTTAAGGTGGCGTAGCCTGTCCAGGGCCCGTTCAGAAGGGCTTCGAGCTTGAGAAACAAGGCCGTGGGAACCTTTGGTTCATTTTGGGGTTGGAACTAGGTTATCTGTCCTGTTCTGGTTAAGGGGGGCTGAATGCTCTCAGATCTGATATCTTCTGAATTACCGTATCTACGCCGTTATGCGCGGGGGCTTATGGGTCAGCAAACCGAGGGTGACGCTGCCGTTGAGGACATGATCGAGTCCTTGATCTTCCGCATTTCTGTTGCGCCTGAGATAAAATTCAACAGGGCTGACCTGTTTGCCGAGCTCGACAAAACGGCTCGCAAGCGCATCGCGTCCTTGTCTGATGACAGCGGCATCGCACGCATTCTGAATGCCATGTCGACGGAAGAGCGTCGTACCCTTCTGCTGACCATTGTTGAAGGTTTCACAATTGTGGAAACTTCCAAGATCCTTGGCATGACCATCGAAAAGGTAGAGGAGACGCTCAAGACAGCGGAGACCACGATTACGCACGCTGTTTCGACGCCTGTGCTGATCATCGAGGATGAGACGCTGATCTCTTACCAGCTTTCCCAGATCGTGCGTGAGGCGGGGCATACGATTGCGGCTGTTGCGACCACGCAGGGCGAAGCCGTGGAATTTGCGCGCACTGGCAATTTCGGCCTGATCCTTTCGGATATTCGGCTGGCAGATGGTTCGACCGGTATTGATGCCGTCTCGGATATTGAAGGCTTCATGGATGACGCCGTGCCTGTGGTCTACATCACGGCTTATCCGGAAATGCTGTTGCAGGGTGGAGTAGGCGAACCAGCCTACCTGATCCCCAAACCGTTCGATCCGTTTCACGTTCGCACGGTGATTGATCAGGCTGTCTTGTCCGCCTACCTCGCAGATACGCGCAAGGCCGCTTAGGGCCTTGTTCCTTAGAAAGAGACCTTGATGCCGGCGCGGATGTTCTGTCCCGGTGCCGGGACCGTTTCTTTCAGCACGGATGTTGAGTAGCGAACCTCTTCATCCGTCAGATTGCGTCCTTCGACGAACAATTGCGTGCCTTCCTTGCCAAAGCCCAGTGCGGAGAGCTTGAAAGCAGCTCGCGCTCCGAAGGTCGTATAGCCATCGGTCGGCAGGCTGCCTGCACCGGGATCATCCTGATCTGCCGCAATCGTCATATTGGCTTGCACGGACCAGAGCTTCCAGTCGGCTTGTAGAGAACTGTGGAATGTCACAGGCGGCAGATAAGGGATGTTTCCGCCGTCATCCAGTTCGCCATTGACAAAATCAATACTGGCGTTTGCTATCCAGTCAGCTGACAGGGCGCTTTGGGGGATCCGGGCTTCGCCATAGATTTCACCCCCGAAGAATTCCGCGTCTTGTTGACTGAACAGATACACCGGCACGCCGTCCACTTCATCTGTCAGCACACCTTCATTCAGGGTTGAGCCTGGTGTCAGATAGATGAAGCCGTCAAAATCTGTCAGGAACAAGTTGCCGCCCGCGCTGAGCCAGTCATTTTCCCAGCGCACGGTGGCTTCGAGGTTCGTACCTTTTTCCTTGTTGAGTGACGTGTTGCCAACTTCGTATTGGCGGGTGGCAAGGTGGGCGCCATCCGCGAAGAGTTCGCTCTCATTCGGGGCACGTTCCGTGTAGGAGAGCTGCACACCTGTAAACCAGCTCGTTCCCCAGTGCGCATGTGCACCCAGTGAACCGCTCACGAGATTGAAGTCGACCTTTCCGGCGACGGAGTTGTCGAGTTCGACATCATCGAAGCGAAGTCCGCCCTCAATACCCGCGCCATCCTCTAGTTCGTAAGTCTCATAGACAAAGACACCCAGATTCTTGGTCTTGGTCGGCGTGATGAAAGCTTCATCGCCAAAGGCGCCGATTTCCTTGTCGAGATATTGAAGCCCGAATGCACCTTCGATATTGCCGATCAAATTGCCGACCTCGATCCGGGCTTCCGTGCCGTCTGTATCATAGCGGGTGCCAGGCTCGCCTGGGGCCTCGAATTCCGTGTGAGTGTAGTCAGCAACGGAAAGGTTGGCTGCGACATCCTTGAGAATGCCGTAGTCCAGATTCATGCCACCGCGCAAATCGTAGCGGGTCTGCTCCAGATCGATGAAAGGCGACTCTTCTTCATGGTCGGCTTCTTCTTCGCCGTCATGACCTTCTTCTCCGTGTTCATGTCCCGGCAGGCCATATTCAGATGTCTGATGTCTGACGCCAAAGCCCAGAAAGCCGTTGTCGCCTACCCAGGAAAGTCCACCGGCAAATGTACCTGTTTGCAGAAAGGAATTTTCAAGCGTGCCATAGGCCTCTTCATGTTCGTGCTCATGGTCATGATCTTCTTCGCCTTCCTCATGCTGTTCGGAAGCTCTGAGGCGAGAAGATTCGGCAAATCCCGGAATATCGTAATTCCCGAAGTCGCGAGCCGAGGCGGACAGTGTGAGTACGAACGGGCCCGTCGTGTAGCGTACCTTGCCAGCGGTCTCTGTGCCATCATTGACACTATTGGTGGCCGCAAGGCCGTCAAAGCTGAGGGGCTCGTCTGGAAGTTTCTCGACAATCAGGCCGTCAATGACGTTAACCACGCCGCCAATGGCCTGGCCGCCATAGGCGAGAGCCGCCGGACCGCGAAGGATTTCGACCTTTTCGGCGTCGATGCCATCAGCTGCAGCCTGATGGTCCGGGGAGGCCGCAGAGACGTCGATCACGCCAATGCCATTGGTAAGTACCAGGACGCGTTCTGCGCCAAGTCCGCGCAGAACCGGACGGCTCGCGCCCTGTCCGAAGAAAGTCGTGGAGACGCCAGGCTCAGAGGCCAGCGTGTCCCCCAGTGTGCCGGAGAGTTTTTGAACCAACTCGTCACGATTGATGGAGCTGGCATTGCCGATCATCTCGTCGGTGTCACGTTGCGGGCCGACGCCGGTCACGATGATCGTATCCAGGGTTTCAGGGGCGTCTTGAGCAAAAGCAAGCGGGCTCACGCCCAGCAGAAGGGTTGCCGCAAGCACGCGGCGGGTATTGGAGGATTTCATTTTGGATGTTTCCTTACAAACAATAGGCAGGGCTGCCCGTAGGCAGCGAATTCAGAGCTTATTGTTGGAGGGAGGGCGGACTTCGTGGGGGAGGTGCGCGACCCGGCGGACGGCTCCAGCGGGGCGCTTCAATATAGAAAGACGTTTCGGCAATTTCCGGTGCCGGCAAGGCAGGCGGCAGTGTATCGAAGGTCGGCAGTATCGCTTGATCCTGCGCGACGACCTTCAGCTGACAGGTAACGCCATAATGCTTATGTGGTTGGTCAGCATGCGCCGCCGAATGCCCAAGCGCCAGCGCCTGTACGAAGATGTACAGCGCAGCCAGAAAGGACAGGCGGTGTGTGTTGAGACGCCGTTTGCTCATTGTTACTCAGTTACACCCAGTTGCGGCATTCGCAAGCACTCCAACAGCTAAAAAACATTACGAAACGCACCTGCAGCTCCAGCTTTCAGGGTTTGGTAACCAAGGAGTCGCATCTTGGTGAAGGTTAATAAAAAGCCTTGCGCTGTTAAGAGGATGTAGCATGTCGAAGAAAGCTGTGCGCTGGGGCGCAGACGTTGGATGCCAGACGAAAGTTAAGCCGCTGGAGATTCGCAACGACCTTTCCGACCATGGTTTGAAGGGTAAACGCGCTCAAGGACAATTGGGTCTGAACCGTCAATTGACAAAGATGGCGGCCAAAAAGGATGCTCGGGATGGACTGCCTGTCTCTGAAGCAATCACTCAGGATCAATGGAGTGAATGCGAGCAGCAGATTGCCGAGCGCGCCGAGGATGTGCGCCGGGGCCTTGGCACATGGCTCACCACGACGGCGGCGACCGTCCGTAACTATATCAATGATTACACGCCAGTAGATATTTATCCGGATCAGCTACGCGAAGCGATCAAGTCTGAAGAGAACGAATATCGCCATTACGAGTTGGATGATGTGCACGATGCGAAGGAAACGCATACGGCGGCGATTATCGAACTCCAGCAGTTCCGCGCCCGTCATGGCGACCGCATTGGGGACCGCACGCCGGACATCAAGAAGAATGTCGAGCAGGCGATTGCGATCCTGATTTTCATCATGGTGCTTGAAGGTGGCTTCAATGCACTGTTGTTCAAGGATGCTCAGGCGAATGGCCTGATGGGCGGCCTGATGATTGCCTTCGGCGTTTCGGCGGTGAACGTGATGTTTGGCGTGATCGGAGGCTTCTTCGGTCTTCGTTATCTGAACCATCCTGCACTGCCAGCGAAGATCCTCGGTGGCACAGTGGCGATGCTATGTATTCTGTGTGGTATCTTCCTGAACTTCTTTGTCGCGCATTTCCGCGATGCTGTTGAGCTGGGCCTGATGGCTGCAGCGGAAGCCGGCACGCTGGGCAGTTTCTCCATGTTCTCGATTGCTCCGGGCGAAGTGCTGAATTCCATGTTCCCGAACATCTTTGGCCTTGAGAGCTTTCTGGCTCTTGGTCTGCTCTTCATGGGACTCGCAGTCTTCGGGCTTGCGATCTATGAGGGCTATGACCGCATTTCGGACCGCTATCCGGGCTATGGCCGCGTATGGCGGAAAGAGCGCCGCGCTTATGAACGTCGTCAGGAAGTGCGTAATGGCGTGCGGGACGATCTGTCGGAATACTTCTCCAATTGCCGCCTCTGGTTCGAAACTCAGCAATCGCGTCATGTCGCGGCCAAGCGTGAGATCGAGAAGGCGATGAACCTTCTGGAAACACGCCGCGACTTTGCGGCTGCGATTGCTGCCCGCGCTGCAGATCAGGAGCGCAGCCTGAAGGTAGCCTATCGCCAGGCGCACCGCCGCGCACGTAATGCCAATCGTGACCGTCTGGGTGATCAGGCACCGTGCCCGGCCTATTTCGACGAGATCGTGACGCCGCAGCTCCCGCCTTTCGACTTCTCCAAGGAGCGTGACCAGGCAAACAATGCGATTTCGGCTCTCGATCAAAACATCAAGGCCTTGAACCTGACGCGCGAATGGCTGGAGCAGCACATTCAGGAAGTCCAGAAAGGTCTGTCCTCCATCGAGAAGAAAGTTGCTGACGAACTTGGCAAAGTGCGCGATGCCAAAGGCGCAACGCATGTGCCGGTCGATCAGGCCCGGCGCGCGTAGAGGGAGACTGTAAGGCATGGCACGTCGCAGAAGTGACAGGGGCCCATGGTTCTGGCGCGGCATGATCGCGCTGATGCTGGGAGGAGTCTTCGGACTGTTCGCAATCGTTGCGTTCAATCAGCCACCCAGTGTGATGGCAGACACACAGTGCCGGATGGATCGAAACGACCCGGCGCATACTATCATCCTTGTCGACCAGTCTGACCCGTTCAATCCCAATGATCTGGACTGGGTCTATGAGTTTGTCGACGCAGAGGCACGCAGCCTGCCGAAATATGGCCGCCTGACGGTCATGACCCCCAATGCCGAAAGCCCTTACGATCCGAAAGTTGTTTATGTGGCCTGCTCCCCGGGAAGTGCTGCAGATGCCAATCCGCTGTTCCAGAATCCGAAAATGATCGAACAGACTTGGCAGAATGACTTCTACAAACCGCTGATTGCCAAGGTAGAAGAGACGCTTCTCGACAAGCGCCAGCCCAGCTCCCCCTTGTCGGAAGCTATCTATTCCATCGCAGACCGTGCCGATTTCCAGCAAGGTGAGGGCCATCGCCGTGTCGTACTGGTATCGGACTTGATGCAGCATTCCGACGGCTTCAGCTTTTACAAGACAGGTGCGGATTATGACGCCTATCTCAACTCAAAGCTGGCAGACACAAAGCCCCATATGGAAGGCGTCGAGGTCGTGGCCCGCGTGGTCCCGCGCCAGATTTACGACCTGCCAATCTCTGACGTGAAGTCGTTCTGGCGGGCATATTTCACCGAAGCCGGCGCCGAATATGGATCTGTAAACTAAGCCCTCCGCTTTCCGCCATTCCTGCGGCGCGTAAATGTCTGGCCTCATAATTGCATCTTCTAGCAGCAGAATTCGTGCAATTTTAGGACGGACATCATGTTTACTTACTGCAGAACCGGCCTGACGGCCCTCGCTTCAGCGGTTTTGCTTGCCGCTTGTTCAACAACAGATACTGCTGACTCAATGGCAGGCGCATCCAGAAATGCTGCAACGCCGCTGGTGAAAACGCGTCAGCAAGAATATCTGGAAGCCTTCAACGTACCACGCGGCAATGTCCGTGCGACGCAGACAGGTATTCGTCCTGGCTACAATTTTGTCGGTATTGCCGAAACGGACATCACATATCCGCTGCCATGGGAGATCATGGCCAAGGATGGCACAGTGGTCGCCAGCGGGATGACGGTGCCTTACGGCCTTCATGAAGGTTCTGGCGAGCCTATTCACTTGATCATTGCGAAGAACTTGACCACGCGCGGTAAGGGCCTTGTGCTGGAGGTCAAGAATGTCGGTGAGAGCCACCCGTTTGATGTGTCTGAAGATGTCTTCCGTGATCTAAAATACGACACGCTGAGCTATTTCTATCACAACCGTGCCGGCATGCCGATCGAAGCGAAATATGCTGGCGGAGAGCAATGGAGTCGTCCTGCCGGGCATCAAGATGAAATGTTGACCTGTTTCAACGGTATCGACAAGGCTGGCATCAAGTGGCCCGGATGCCAGTACAGGCTGGACGTTACCGGGGGTTGGTATGATGCGGGCGACCACGGCAAATATGTTGTTGATGGCGGCATCAGTGTGTGGACCCTGCTCGATGCGTATGAACGCGGCACCAAAGGTTTTGCCGATGGCGAGGTGAACATCCCCGAAGCTGGCAATGGCGAAAACGATTTGCTGGATGAAGCCCGCTACAATCTTGATTTCATGCTGAGCATGCAGGCGCCTGGAAATGCGCACGCAGCTGTCCTGCTGGGCAATGTCGGCGGAGACCTGTCGAATGCCAAGCCGGAAGTGATCGATGTATCAGGCATGGTACATCACAAGGCAGGTGACACATCCTGGGCTTCCTTCCCCTTGGCGCCGCATCTGAATACAAAATCGCGTGCCCTGTTCCCGCCCTCCACGGCGGCGACCTTGCACCTGGCGGCTGTTGGCGCACAATGCGCCCGCGTGTTTCGCGGCATTGATGATGCCTATGCTAACAAGTGCCTGGAAGCATCCGAGCGCGCCTATGCGGCGGCCAAGCGTGTACCGGACGCCTACGCTCATGACAATTTCCAAGGGACTGGCCCGTTTGCATCCAACGATCTGCGCGGCGAGTTCTACTGGGCTGCTGCCGAGCTCTACGTCACGACGGGAGACGCCGGGTATCTGGCGGATGTGAAGGACTATCAGGACAAGCTGGACAACTGGCCGCTGAGCAGCCGTGAAGAGATCAACTGGCATGAGACAGAGGGGCTCGGCATCATTACGCTGGCCCGGTTTTCACCTGATGCCGAGATGAAGGCGCAAGCGATTGAAGGCCTGAAGGCGACTGCCGATGGTTATGTCAGCCAGATCATTCATGAGGGCTATCAGATACCAATGAACCGCGGCGTCTGGTCGTGGGGCTCCATCGGCACACTAGCCAATCGCGGTCTTCTGCTGGGCACAGCATATGATCTGACAGGCGATACCCGCTACCGTAATGCGGCGCTGGACCTGCTGGACTATATCCTTGGCCGCAACCCGCGCGACATTTCCTATGTCTCCGGCCATGGCGAGAATGCCGTGAAGGCATTGCACCACCGCTTCTGGGCGGGGGCATATTATCCGGGGTACCCGTTGCCACCCGTTGGCGTTGTCTCCGGTGGCCCGAACAACACCAATCCGACCGGGCCTGTCTCGCGCGCCATTATCGAGCAATGTCATGCACAGACCTGCTTTGCAGATCACAATGATGCGTATGAGCTGAACGGCGTTGGCATCAACATTCAGGCGGCAACCTTCTGGCTGGCGGCGTGGGCGGATGATATCGACCGTGCGAGCTAAACTGTGATGGTAGAACTAGTCCTCAAAAGTGCCGATGACCGGCACATGGTCTGAGGGCTTTTCCATCTCACGGGCCTTGCGATAGATCTCGACGGACTGGAGACGGTCCGAGGCCTGCGGCGAGCAGAGCAGATGATCGATCCGGATGCCATGATCTTTCTTGAAGGCGCCGCCCTGATAGTCCCAGAACGTATACTGATGGGCGCGCCCATCGGTCAGTTCAAAGGCGTCAGCCAGACCAAGATATTTGAGCTTGCGGAATTCGGCGCGCGTTGAGGGCAGGGCCAGGGCGTCATCCTGCCAGACCGTCTCGTCCCAGCAATCAACCGGCGTTGGAATGCAGTTATAGTCACCGCACAGCACAAAGGCCTCATCCTGTTTCAGCAGGTTCCGGGCATGACGCTCAAGCGCGTCCATCCATTCCATCTTGTAGTCATACTTCACGCCAGGGGCCGGATTGCCGTTCGGCAGATACAGCCCGCCGACGCGAATCGGCGACTCCGCCAGAACCAGCGCCTCAATATAACGGGCCTGGTCATCCTCCAGGGTCGGGAGGCCCTTGGTTACATCCTCAATCTCATGCCGGGAGAGGAGCGCGACGCCATTATAGCTCTTCTGTCCCAGAACGGCACAATTCCAGCCCTGTTCCTCAATTTCCAGGTAGGGAAAGGCGTCCGTCTCACATTTGATTTCCTGCAGGCAGACAACATCACAGTCTATTGACTGTAATACCTCCAGCACTGTGGGGAGACGGGCCTTGATCGAGTTGACATTCCAGGTGGCGATACGCATGAGGTCTCTATTAGCAGCTTCGCCCCATTGTTCCAGCGGGCAGTGCTGCCTATAATTGGGTAATTCCTCAAGGAGAACCGCATGTCACCGAGTTGGATTCAATTACTGATCGTCGTGGTCGTCGCGCTGCTCCTGTTTGGGGGCCGTGGCCGCATTTCCTCGATCATGGGCGACATGGCGAAAGGCATTGGCGCTTTTCGTAAGGGCCTGAAAGATGAGGAAGAGACCAAATCCGTCGAGAAAGACGAAACTATGGTCAACGTCACCCCTCAGAAAGACGAGACGAAGGCCTCGTCATAATCCGCCGAGTGGAGGGCGCATAGAATGCTGCCCGGAATCGGGTTTTCCGAACTCCTTTTGCTGGGGCTTGCGGCGCTGATTATTGTCGGCCCGAAAGACCTGCCATTGATGATGCGCCGTGTCGGACAGTTTGTTGGCAAGGGCCGCGCCATGGCGCGTGAGTTTCAGGCCGCCTTCGAAGACATCGCCCGGCAGAGCGAACTGGACGAGCTGCGCAAGGAAATCGAAAGCCTGAAGCGCGACAATGCCATGCAGGATGCGGCGGCTGATCTCGCTGCCGTCGAGGCTGACATCAATTCCGCCGTCATGGCACAGCACCCCCAGGCTGAAGCGCCCTCAAAGCCCCAGCCAACTGAGCCAATCGAGCCAACTGAGGTGCCGGATGACGCCCAATTGACCGGCGCGCCGGACGCCCCCGACAGCACTGACATCAAGAAAACCGGGGATGACGCCGCGTGAGTACAGTGCCCCCCAAAGACGAGCAGCCCAATTTTACGGATGACGAAGTTGAGGCGAGCCGCGCGCCGCTGCTTGAGCATCTGACAGAGCTGCGCTCGCGCCTCATCAAGTCGATCATCGCGCTAAGTGTTGCCTCCATTGTTTGTTTCTTCTTTGCTGAACACATTTACGACTTCCTGCTCGCGCCCTTCGCGCGCATGGCAGAGGGCATTCGCGGCACGCAGCTGGAGTTGATCTTCACTGGCCCGATGGAATTCTTCTTTGCCAAGCTGAAGCTGGCCGTGTTTGCCGGTATCTTCCTGTCCTTCCCGGTCATGGCCTGGCAGGTCTACCGCTTTGTGGCGCCGGGGCTCTACAAGGAAGAGCGGGGCGCGTTCTGGCCGTATCTTGTCTTCGCGCCGCTTCTGTTCGTGCTGGGCGCGACGTTTGTTTACTTCCTGATGCTGCCCATGCTGGCGCGCTTTGCCGTGTCTCAGGAGCAGATCGAGAGCAGCGTGGCGACGATCAAACTGTTGCCGCGTGTCTCGGAATATCTCTCTCTGGTGATGGCGCTGATGCTGGCCTTTGGCCTGTCCTTCCAGCTGCCGGTGATTCTCAGCCTGCTGGGGCGGATCGGCATTGTCTCATCAGAGGCCCTCGCCAAGGGCCGGAAATATGCCATCGTCGCCATCCTGGCCTTTGCGGCCTTCTTCACCCCGCCGGATGTAATCTCCCAGGTTCTGCTGACCGTGCCGGTGCTGTTCCTGTATGAAGTCTCCATCTGGTGCGTGAAGCTGATTGAGAAGAAGCAGGCCGAGCAGGATGCCGAAGCTGAGGCAGAGTCCTGATCCAGGCCTTGTAAGCACTTCCCCCGGTTGCAGCTTTGCCCGCTGCGGATTACAGCAGTGACCGACTGATCAGACAGGAAACACCCCATGTTCGATATCCGTGCCATCCGTGAAAATCCCGACGCATTCCGCGCCGCCTGGAACCGGAAGAAGCCGGGCCTGGGCGACTCCGTAGACGAGATCCTTGCGCATGACGCCGCCGTCCGCACGGCAGTGACCGACAAGCAGGAAGCCGAAAAGGCTCGCAACGAAACCTCCAAGCTGATCGGAAAGGCGAAAGCCTCTGGCGATGAGGCGGAGTTTGAACGCCTGCGCAAGGTGGTGGCCGATGCCAAGGAAACCATCGAAGCGGCTGGAGAGCAGGAAGAGGCTGCACGCCAGCTGCTGGACGATCTGCTCTATGGCCTGCCGAACATCCCGCTGGACGAAGTGCCGGACGGCCAGGACGAAGACGGCAATGTCGAGCAAAGCCGCTGGGGCGAGCCGAAAGCCTATGATTTCGAAGTGAAAGACCATGCCGACCTCGGCGAGGCGCTCGGCATGATGGATTTCGAGACGGCGGCGAAGATGAGCGGTGCGCGCTTTGTGCTGCTCTCCGGCAAACTCGCCCGTCTGGAACGCGCGCTCGCTGCCTTCATGCTGGATGTGCAGACGGAAGAACATGGGTACACGGAATGCTCTCCGCCACTGCTGGTGAAGGACCAAGCGCTGGTCGGCACAGGGCAATTGCCGAAGTTCGAGGAAGATCTCTTCAAAACCTCAGCAATAACCCGACTAGGATTGGAACAATACGCTATAGAAAGTGCGAATGAAGTTGCGGATTCTATGGAAGCTGAAGTCGCGTCGGGAAAGATACCCGAAGGTGTCAATGAAAAAGAATATCTTGCAGGATGGCGTGCGGGACGAGAAGACTTTGTAGAGAGGCAGGCGCAGGCATACCTGCAAGGTTTGAAAGAGCTATTTGGAAGTTCTCATTTCCTGATCCCCACCGCTGAGGTCCCTCTCACAAACATCGTCCGTGAAAGTATCATTGAGGCTGACTATCTGCCGCGCCGCTATACCGCGCACACGCCATGCTTCCGCTCAGAAGCGGGCAGTGCGGGGCGTGACACGAAGGGCATGATCCGCCTGCACCAGTTCAACAAGGTAGAGCTTGTGTCCGTGGTTGCGAACCTGGAAGATGGCCTGCAGGAGCTGGAACGGATGACAGGCTGCGCCGAGGAAATCCTGAAGCGCCTGGACCTGCCGTTCCGCCGCATGCTGCTCTGTGCCGGCGATATGGGGGCAGGGGCACGCAAGACCTATGACCTCGAAGTGTGGCTGCCGAGTCAGGACACCTATCGCGAGATTAGCTCTTGTTCCTACTGCGGAGACTATCAGGCCCGCCGCATGAATGCGCGCTATCGCCCGGAAGCCGGCGCGAAACCTGAATTCGTCCATACACTGAACGGTTCCGGCCTCGCTGTCGGCCGCACATTGGTGGCCATTTTGGAAAACTACCAGAACGCCGACGGCTCCATCACCGTACCGAAAGCCCTGCGCGGCTACATGAACGGCCTTGAGGTGATTTCGGCTTAAGGCCCCCTCCGCCCTTCGGGCACCTCCCCCGCAGGCGGGGGAGGATTGCATGCCGCGCATATACTCTTATCCTCCCCCGTTCACGGGGGAGGTGGCCCGCTTCGCGGGTCGGAGGGGGCACATGCGAGAGGAAGAGAAACATACTATCCGGCATGCGAGACGCCTTCGTCGCACTATGACACGTGCGGAGGTGATCCTGTGGCAAAGCCTTCGCAAACGGCAATTGGCCGGTTATCGATTCCGCCGTCAGGTGCCCATTGGGCCATATGTGACTGACTTTGCCTGCCTTGATCCAAGGCTGGTGATAGAGGTGGATGGTGCCACGCATTCTGAAGAAGACGAAGTGGCTTATGACGAAAGGCGAACGCGTTTCCTTCAGCAGAAGGGGTGGCATGTATACCGTGTCTGGAATACGGACATATACGAAAATCTCGGTGGTGTGTTGGACGCCATTCTCCACCAGTTGAGATTTGCCAAGAGTGGCTGAGTTGGAAGGGGAACACGATGAAAATTCTGCTGACCAATGATGATGGCATCAACGCGCCGGGCCTGGCTGTGCTGGAAGAGATCGCGCGGGAGATTTCGGATGATATCTGGATCGCTGCGCCGGAAGAGGAACAGTCCGGCAAGGGCCGTGCCATCTCGCTGACGCATCCGGTGCGCACGCGCAAGGTGGGCGACAAGGCCTGGGCCGTGGCGGGCACACCGTCTGACTGCGTGCTGCTGGCAACGCATAATCTGATGCCTGAGAAGCCTGACCTTGTGCTCTCCGGCGTCAATCGCGGCCAGAACATTGCCGAGGACACAAGCTTTTCCGGCACCATCGCCGGCGCCATGTTCGGCATGCAGATGGGCATTCCGTCGATTGCGCTCAGCCAGGCGCAGAGCTTTCGCGAGCGCGGCTCTCTGCCTTGGGATACAGCCCGCAAATGGGGCAGCAAGGCGCTGAAGCCGCTGATCGAAACCGGCTGGCCGGGCGATGTCGTCATGAATGTGAACTTCCCGGATGTGGACCCTGACGATGTCAAAGGCATCCAGGTGACTCGTCAGGGCTTCCGGGATGAATCCATCATCCATACCGACCGGCGCGAAGACCTGCGCGGCAATGATTATTACTGGATCGGGTATCGCGGCAAACGCTCCAAACCTGCTGAGGGCACTGATCTGCGCGCGATTTATGATGGCTATGTCTCCATTTCTCCGCTTCATGTGGACTTGACGCATGAAGTGTTCCTCAGGACGCTGCGGGAGATATGGAAGAGCTGATCGCCGACCCGTTCCGTGCTGCCCGCCTTGTCCTGCGCCTGCGCCAGGAGGGGGTGACCGATGATGCGGTGCTGAAGGCGATGGAGACCATTGATCGCGGGGCTTTTGTCGAGGGGGAGGAGCTGAAAAAGCTCGCCTTTGATGATTGCGTGCTGCCGATCCCTTGCGGGCAGACAATTCCGCGCCCTGCCGTGACTGGGCAGCTGTTGCAGGCCATGGGGCTTGGCCCGTCGCGGCTGGCGCGAATCCTTCTGATCGGCATGGGCTCTGGATATACGGCGGCATTGGCCGGGCAGCTTGGCTCTGATGTCTTCGCCGTTGAGCGCTATGACCGCCTGACGGAAGCCGCACGTCAGCGCATTGTGAGGCTGGGCCTTAGTAATGTGGCCGTGCGTCATGGGGACGGCATGCTCGGCTGGGCAGAGCGTGGGCCGTATGACCGCATCCTTCTGACAGGGCAGGTGGATGAGGTGCCGGACGTGCTACTCTCACAGCTCGCCAAGGACGGTCTGCTGCTGGCGCCCATGCTGCACGAAGGCAGACAACGGATCGCGCGGATGAATGCGGAGCGCAAGACAGAGTGGATCGGTCTGTCTTTCCCGCTTCCAGCGCTCGCAGAGGGCAAATCCCGCGTCCTTTAAGTGTATTTGCGCATCTGCAGGCCTTGTTTGCCAATACAGGCGGCCACAGCTATAGGGGCAGGAAATTCTCAGGGGTTCACGGGAGACATATCATGCTGAACAGACTTGCCGCACTGACAATCGGGGCCGCCGCCCTTGGCCTTCCCGCATTGGCGCAAGCCGCTCCATCCGAATCCGGTCCAAGCATTATCAGCCAGATCCTGCTGTTTCTGCCGCTGATCCTGATCTTCTACTTTCTGCTGATGCGTCCTCAGCAGCAGCGTGCCAAAAAGCACAAGGCCATGATCGAGGGCCTCAAGCGCGGCGACACGGTCATCACGTCCGGCGGCCTGATCGGCAAGGTGACCAAGGCGGGTGACACGGAAATCACCGTTGAGCTGGGTGACAATATGCGCGTCCAGATGATCAAGGCGATGGTCATCGAAGTGCGCGGCAAGAATGATCCTGTCCCTGCCAACGATTAAGGGCCTTTAGGGCCGGCTGCCGGCCCGCCCCACGATAAGGAATCCCCAATGCTTCAGTTTCCACCCTGGAAGGTTGCGCTCATCCTGTTGGCTCTGGCGTGGGGCGTCGTCATGGCGCTGCCTAACGTCGTGAACATGGAGAATGCGCCTGGTTTCATCCCGAAGAAGGGCGTGAATCTGGGCCTGGACCTTCAGGGCGGTGTCTATCTTATGATGGAGATCGATCCTGACGAGGTGATTGCGAACCGTCTGGAAGTGTTTGCAGGCGATGTACGCGGTGCGCTCAGCAATGTATCGCCGTCTGAACGCATCGGCCACCTGCCGGAAGTGAAGGGTCGCGAGCTTGAGATCAAGCTGACCCGCCCGGATGCAGATGGTAATTTCCCGCTTGATGAGGCCCTGCGCCGTATCCGCAAGCTGAATGGCAGTGTGGAAGGTGCCATTGGCGGTGCCAAGACCTATGAGATCGAGCCACGCGGGACTGACACGATCATCGTCAGCGTGCCGCAGACGTCTGAAGAGGCCCTGATGAAGGATGCGCTCGGCAAGACGATGACCATCGTCCGCCGCCGGGTGGACCCGGACGGGGTGTCCGAGATTTCCATCACGCCTCAGGGTAACAGCCGCATCATTCTGGAAGCGCCGGGCGAGCCTGATCCGCAACGCCTGAAAGATTTGCTGAGCCGCGACGGCAAGATGACGTTCAACCTGGTCGACAACAGCCCGTCTGCAATCACCGCTGCGCAGAGCGGCGTGGTGAAGCCCGGCTATCGTCTGCTGGAAGGTCCAACTACGGGACCGCTACTTG
>Ga0070726_10001794_pt1 | contig 20563 bp, 14 predicted proteins | sample tdAd471_FD_67275 | JGI IMG/M metagenome (GOLD analysis project Ga0070726, IMG submission 67275) | Marine sediment microbial communities from the Atlantic coast under amendment with organic carbon and nitrate - tdAd47.1 | ecosystem: Environmental > Aquatic > Marine > Coastal > Sediment | place... | reverse complement strand
CGTCGCCCCGTCCGGCAACGCCCTGCAGATGTCCAGCAGCTTCCGGCCAGACACCGTAATTTCGCCGCCGCTTTCTACCTCAACATCGGTTTTTGCGACAAGCTCGACTTCGAGGTCGGTTGCCGTTACAGACAGCTCCCCATTTTTTGCGACGAGCAAGATATTCGACAGTATTGGCATGGTTTGCCGACGTTCCACAACACCAATTACTGCTTGCAGGGGCTTCAACAGCACATCCCGAGCTGCACTCAACTTCATAGGTTCCACCTGTTAATAAATATTGGAAATCTATAATTTATTATAATTATTAAGGCGCCAAAGAGCTGTGTATAACTTTGAATACCCCAATAAAATCATAATGTTACATCGTGTTTTTGGCGATCAAACGTGACTAACTACCAGTCGATCGGCTGTGCATAGCTTGTGGATAGTTTCGTTGCTGAAGATTATCCACCGCTTATCCACATTATCCTGTCAGAGTTCTCAACAAATTCAAATAGTCATCATCCACACGCTTTTCCATTTCCCGCAAAGACTCGATTCTGCGACAAGCGTGTAAAACCGTTGTGTGATCGCGCCCGCCAAAAGCATCGCCGATCTCCGGCAAGCTGTGGTTGGTTAATTCTTTCGCCAGGGCCATGGCGAGCTGTCGCGGCCTTGCTATAGACCGACTGCGTTTCTTCGATAACAGGTCGCCAACACGCAACTTAAAGTAATCGGCAACGGTTTTCTGAATATTCTCGATGGAGACCAATCTTTCCTGGAGCGCAAGAAGGTCGCGTAAGGCCTCTTTCGCGAAGTCGAGATTGATTGGTCTTCCGGTAAAGCGCGAGTTGGCCATAACTCGCCGCAAGGCGCCTTCGAGCTCACGAACATTGGATCGAATTCGTTTGGCGATGAAGAAAGCGACCGTTTCAGGAAGAACGACGCCCTCCGCTTCCGCCTTGCTCATGAGGATTGCGACCGAGGTCTCCAGTTCCGGTGGCTCGATGGCGACCGTCAACCCCCAGCCCATACGGGACTTAAGGCGCTCTTCGAGACCAACGACTTCCTTCGGATAGCGATCGCAGGTAAGGACGATTTGTCGTTGACCTTCGAGCAGGGCGTTAAATGTGTGAAAGAACTCTTCCTGCGAGCGCTCTTTGCCGGCAAAAAACTGAATGTCATCGATCAGCAGGGCGTCAAGCGATCGATACGAACGCTTGAACTCCGAAATCCTGTTGTGCTGCAAGCCACGCACCATATCGCCGACAAACCGCTCAGAATGAACATAAGCGACTCGCGCCCGCGCGTTACGCTCGAGCATCGCGTTGCCAACCGCTTGCATCAAATGTGTTTTACCCAGGCCAACGCCACCATAGATGAACAGCGGGTTGTACGACGTCCCGGGATTTTCGCCGACCTGCATGGCGGCCGCGCGTGCCAGCTGGTTGCTTTTGCCCTCGACAAAATTCTGGAACGTAAAAATCGGGCTCAGGCGGGAAGCGATAGTGACGGGCGTCGGCTCGGCGGCTGTCGGCGCTGGATGGACATACGCCGGCGTCACCGGGGCGGCCTGCCGTGAGCCCACCTCGACGACCAGCTCAGTCCCTGCCCTGGAGCCGTCAATGATCTCCAGAATTCGTTGGATGTAATGTTCCTGTAACCAATCGACGACAAACCGGTTCGGGGCAAGGAGCTTCAATTGACCGTCGTTTTCGACCGCCTGAAGGGGTCGAATCCAGGTGTTGAATTGTTGCTCCGGAAGCTCCGCCTGCAGGTCGCGAATGCAGCGGTTCCAGAGCGTGGTTTCGGCCGACAACGAAATCCCCAGGTGCCTACGACAGGCGGTTTGCGAGTGAAGACCGGGCAGTCTATACCCTAAGAGAAGACTCTGCCAAATCGTGCTTTCCGCGGCGTTGTTGCCGGAAAAGCCCCGCGTGTAGCGGAGTCTATTGACACTGTCGGGGGGCGAGCGTACCCTTGCCGGCCCTTTCCGGAGTGGGCTGATTTCGCCCGCCTGAAACACAGGTAGCAGGAACATGAAACGTACGTATCAGCCGAGCAAACTGAAGCGCGCACGCACGCATGGCTTCCGCGCCCGTATGGCGACCAAGGCAGGCCGTCTTGTCCTCAAGCGCCGCCGTGCCAAGGGCCGCGCCAAGCTAACGCCGTAAGCCGCCACGCGGCCAACAACACGGCGAAAACGCAACAGGATTGGAACCAGAAAAGTCACGCAGCGAATCACCCACCGCGCGTCGTCAGTTCAAAAGACACGATCGGTTGCTGACTGCGGCTGATTTCGGCCGCGTGTTCGAAAAAGCGAACCGCAGCCGGGACAAATGGTTTACCGTGCTTTGCAGAGACAATGAAGGTTGCAGGGACTACGATAGTGCCGCGGCAATGGATGTCGTCGGCGCAAGGCTGGGGCTTGCGATTTCCAAGAAACACTGTCGCAAAGCGACGGCACGAAATCGTATAAAGCGAATCGTGAGGGAATCATTCAGGCACCATCAGGCAGGCCTCGGCAACATCGATGTCGTCGTCATTAATTCGCCGGCGGCAGCGGCGGCGACAAGCCGGCAGTTGTTTGACAGCCTGGCGGGGCACTGGACACGATGCGCCGAATGGGCGGGAATAACAGGCAATGGATAATCAACGACTGATGGTTTGGGGCGCCTTCGCGCTATTGCTCTGGTTTACCTACCAGGCATGGATGCAGGACTATGGTCCGGCGCCCGTACAGCCCGCCGTGGTTTCCGAGCCCGCTGATTCCTCTTTACCCGAGACGGCGGCGGACAGCATCTCATTACCAGAGCTGGGGGATGCACCAGGGCAGGAGCCGGCCGGCAGCCTGCCGGGAGACACGGAAGTAGCCGTTCCGGACAGAGAAGGAACGATTCGCGTTACCACGGACGTTCTGGATCTTGATATTTCAATGCGCGGCGGGACGCTCGTGCGAGCGAGCATGCTTGGCTACCCGGTAGCAAAGGACCGTCCGGATGAGCTTGTGCAGTTGCTGGCGCCGGAACGAAACCAGCTCGGGCTGATTCGGACCGGGTTGCGATCGTCGACAGGGGTCGCAGCGGATCACGAGGCGCTTTTTAGCGCCCCGAAGACCGACTTCTCGCTCGACGGCAACGACCAGATCGTGGTGCCGTTGACGTGGGTTGGCGACAACGGCCTCATGGTCGAGAAGCGCCTGACGTTCACACGCGGAAGTTACGCGATCGGCGTAGAGCAGACTGTAACCAACAACACCAGCGAACCGTGGCGCGGGGACCAGTACACGCAGCTGTTACGGCGATCGCGCGGCCGTGAACGATCGATGTTCGACGTTGACTCTTATTCGTTCGACGGGCCGATAACCTATAACGGCGAAAAAGCCGAGAAGCTTGAGCGTGAAGATCTTCTGGAGGACGGTCCCGTTGACTTTTCAACGGACTATGGCTGGGTGGCCGCAATTCAGCATCACTTTCTGAGCGCGATCGTGCCGGAAGCTGATGCACAACACGTATTCCGTGTCGAGGTTAGCGGCGACACAATGATTGCGAGTGTCGTCGGTGCGAAGCAGACGGTCGAGCCGGGCGCAAGCCACACGTTCGGCAGAACGCTTTTTGTCGGCCCGAAGATCCAGGCGCAACTCGGCGAGCTCCACGACCGATTGAAGTTAACCGTAGACTACGGCTGGCTCACTATTCTTTCGCAACCGATGTTCTGGCTGCTCGCGCTCATCTACCAGTATGTCGGTAACTGGGGCCTGTCTATCATCATCATAACGATCCTGATCAAGCTGGTGTTTTACAAGCTCACCGAATCGAGCGGCCGGTCGATGGCGAAGATGCGCAACTTGCAGCCGCGCATGAAGGCCCTGCAGGAGCGTTACAAGGACGACAAGCAGGCACTGTCACAACAGACGATGGAGCTCTACAAGCGCGAGAAGGTCAACCCGGCCGCCGGCTGTTTGCCGATACTGATCCAGATGCCATTCTTCCTGGCGTTCTACTGGGTGCTGGTCGAGAGTGTCGAGATGCGCCAGGCGCCGTTTGCGCTCTGGATAACGGACCTGTCGGTGCGAGATCCATTCTTTATCCTGCCGCTCATCATGGGTGCCGCAATGTTGCTGCAGCAAAAGCTGAATCCAGCGCCCGCTGACCCCGTGCAGGCGCGCGTGATGCAGATCATGCCGATCATGTTCACGGGATTCTTTGCCTTTTTCCCGGCCGGTCTCGTGCTTTACTGGGTGACCAACACCGTGCTGTCCATCGCGCAGCAGTGGAAGATCAACAAGGTTGTGGAAAAGGAAGCGGCAGCGCACAAGGGCGGCAAGAAGAAAAAGAGCAAGGAATGAACAGCCCGGCGACAGCCGATGACACCATCGTTGCTGTTGCAACACCACCGGGCCGGGGCGGAGTCGGGGTCGTCCGCCTGTCGGGGATGCTTGCCGAAGACATCGCCAGGAGCATGTTAGGCGGCCTGCCACGGCCAAGGGTTGCGACGCACAGCAAGTTTCTCGATTCAAACGGCGTGCAGATCGACGCCGGGATCGCGCTCTATTTTCCGGAACCGGCCTCGTTTACCGGCGAGACTGTCGTCGAGCTGCACGGTCACGGCGGACCAACCGTCATGGCAATGCTTGTGAATGCTGCCGTGCAGCTTGGCGCCCGCCGTGCGGAGCCGGGAGAGTTTTCACGGCGGGCGTTTCTCAATGACAAACTGGACCTCGCGCAAGCAGAGGCAATCGCCGATCTCATCGCCAGCGGCACGGAGCAGGCGGCGCGAGCGGCGCTGCGGTCCCTGAGCGGCGCATTCTCGGAAGCCGTCAACGCGCAGAACGAGCAGCTGACAGAGTTGCGTACTTACGTAGAGGCGGCGATCGACTTTCCCGAAGAAGAGATCGACTTTTTGGTGGCGGATGAACTGACCGCAAGGCTGGATCAATGTGGTCAGGCATTCGATGCGCTGCTCGCCAGTGCGACAATCGGGCGCGTGCTTCGAGATGGTTACCAGGTTGTTATTGTCGGCAAACCGAACGCGGGCAAGTCCAGCCTGATGAATCGCCTCTCTGGCGAGGACACGGCAATCGTGACAGAAGTGGCCGGCACGACGCGAGATGTGTTGAGGGAGCGCATCAATATCCAGGGCCTTGCGGTCGAGCTCGTGGACACGGCCGGGTTGCGCAACGATCCGGATCGCATCGAAGAGGAGGGCATTCGGCGTGCGCGCGCCGCGATGGCGAGCGCCGACGCGGTGCTCTGGATTCAGGACGCAACCAGCAACGCGGACGAAACGATCGATGAAGAACTACCGGAAGGCATCCCGGTCACGATCGTACGCAACAAGATAGACGTGACCGGCGAGGCGGCCGGCGCCGATGAAAGCGGCCGGGCGCTGGTGCGCCTGTCGGCAAAAACCGGAGATGGCCTCGACGCGTTGCGGCAACGGATCAGCGACCTTGCAGGCTTCCGGGATCTCGGTGAAGGAGCGTTTACCGCTCGCCGGCGTCACGTCGAGGCGTTGAGAGATGCTGCGCAGCATTTCGCGGCGGGTCGCGATGCACTAAGTCAGAAGCGGGCAGGCGAGTTGCTCGCCGAGGAGTTGCGGCTGGCACAGCAGGCGCTGGGCTCGATAACCGGAGCCGTGTCGTCGGACGAGTTGCTCGGCAGAATCTTTTCGGAATTTTGTATCGGTAAGTAATTATGGCCGGAAGCGCGGCTCGGTGATCGGCATCTCGGTCACCTCGCCGTACTGACTGACCGACTCACGGATCAATTCCGCGTCGCCAATCAAAACAAAAACGAGATCTTCTGCCGCCGGATAGACAGCGTCAACAACGGACTCGATTGCGGCCAGGTCCACCGCCATGATGTCGGCGCCGTAGTCGTTTATGTACGACGCATCCAGGCCATAAGCCTCGAGCGCCGCGAGTTGAGCCCCGATTTGTGCGGCGGTTTCAAGCCCCGGCGGAAACTGACCCAGTATGTAATTCTGAGCGGAGGTGAGCGTGTCGTCGTCGATGCCGCCATCGTGCAGTTGGCCGAGCACGCCGAGGGCCATGTCAATGGCTTCGACTGTCGCGTCTGTGCGGGTGAACGATGTAATCGCGAGAGAGCCCGGCGTGGCGGGGCGCTGCAATCGCGAGCGAGCGCCGTACGTCAGGCCCGACTCAATGCGCAACGCCGTGTTCAACATCGACGTGAAACGACCGCCGAAAGCCGTGTTCGCCAGGTTCAGCGCGGCCCGGTGTTCGAAGCCACGCGCGACGCCAACATTTGCGATCCAGAAGTATGTTTGCGTCGCGTCGGGTTTGTCGATCAATAACACCCGACGACCGGCTTGCCGTGTGGATACAGGCACGTCGACGAGCTGGCCGGATGCGGGTCGCCACGCGCCGACCGCCGCCTCAAGCATTGTGCGCATGTTCGCCGTGTCAAAGTCGCCAGAGACCGAGACGATCAAACGGTTGCCGCCGACCTGCTGTTCGTAAAAGTCGAGGATGTCGGCGTGCGCAATGTTGGTAAGCGTGGTTTCGCTGCCACCGACGGGGTTGCCGTAGGGGTGTTCGCCGAACAGGAATGCGTGACCGTAAATTGGTAACAGCGCATTCAGGTTTGTGTCCTTCCCGACGCGGATAAAATTTATGGCGCGCTCGCGCAGCTTTTCGAGTTCGTCGCCATCGAGCGCCGGACGCAGCAACATGTCCGTCAGCAACTCGACCATGAGGCCTGCATCGCGCGCCAGGAAATCGCCCGTTATTGTGATGCTTTCCAGGCCGGCACTTGCCGAGAGACGGCCACCGGCGGAGTCGACCGCCTCGGCGAACCGGGCGGCATCGCGCTCGCCAGCACCTTTTTCTAGCAGCGCGGCGAACAATCCGGCGAGGCCGTTTTGCGCCCGCGGGTCCGATACCGCGCCGCCGCGCAGCACCGCAGAGACCGATACGAGCGGCACATCGTGTTGTTCGTTGAGAAGCAGAATCGTGCCATTCTCGAGCTCAACACGCTCGAAGGCCGGAAGCGTCACGCCCTGGCCGAGCACGAGCGCCGGCACAAGCGCCAATAACAGCAAACCAGGAATAGACACCATGCCCCGGACGCTCATTCCTCGGCCTCCACGATCGGCGCACGTAGAGTGCCGATCGTTGCATTATTACGACGCAGCACGGATGCTGCGACCTCGCGTAAATCGTCGGCCGTGACGGCCTCGATTTCCTGCGGCAAGTCAAACAGTCGCTCATACGCGCCCTGGAAAACAGCGGCGCGGCCGAGCGCGCCAGCCTTGCCGTTAATCGTTGCAACGTCGCGCCAGAAGCCGGCAAGCATGATGTTGCGGGCCTTCGCAAGCTCCTCGTCAGAAACGCCCTCATCGACGACGCGCTGTAGCTCATCGAACATGCGATCCTCGACGGTGGCAAGGTCGCCGTCGGGCGGCAGAATCAGATAGAAATAGACAAGGCCCGGGTCGAAGCCTTCGAACTGGAAGCCGCCAACCGCAACGGCGAGCTGTTCTTCCTCGACGAACAGCCGGTGCAAGCGCGACGAGTCGCCATCGACGAGGATGTTCAACAACAGCGTCATTGCCAGGGTCTCCGGGTCCTCTGCGGCGAACGCGTGGAACGCCATGTGCAGCATCGGTGTCTGTGCATCGGTCTCGATGAGCACGCGGCGCTCGCCCTGTTGCTCCGGCTCGACCGTGCGTACGGGTGGGGGCGACTCCTGAGAGTCAATGTCCTCGAAGTACTCTTCGGCGAGATCGAAGACCTCGTCAGGCGTGACGTCGCCCACGATTACCATCGTGATGTTATTCGGCGCATAAAACTGTTGGTAGAACGCTTCGAGGTCCTCGTGTGTCCAGGACTCGATATCCGAAGGCCAGCCGATGACCGGAAACTGGTAAGGGTGTGCTACGTAGGCAGTTGCCTGAACCTGTTCCAGGAGCCTTCTTAGATTGTTGTTATCAATGCTCGTGCGGCGCTCGGAGTAGACGACGCCACGCTCGCTTTCCACTACCTCGGGGTCGAAATCCAGGTTTTGCAGCCGCTCGGCTTCAAGCTCGAAAATGACTTCCAGCGCCGAGCGCGGAAACCAGTCCGTGTATACCGTGACGTCGTCACTCGTATACGCGTTATTGGCACCGCCGGCCGCCTCCATGACGCGATCGAACTCACCGGGCTCCAGGCTGGAGGTGCCGTTGAACATCATGTGCTCGAAGAAATGCGAGAGGCCGGTGATGCCGGGCGCCTCGTTGCGGCTGCCGGCGCGGACGAAGTAGTGCAGGGCCACGTTCGGAATATCGTGGTCGGGCCAGACGATGATCTCCAGACCATTCTCGAGCGTAACGCTCTGGATCTCGGGGGGCACGCCGACGATTGCCGAGGCCTGCATCGTCGGGCTGTCGTCGATTATCTCCGGCGGGTCGGGAAAGAAGCGACCGACAATCAACGCGGCAAGCAGCAACACGAGCAGGACAGCGAGCGCCGCATTCAGTTTTTGCCCCGTCTTGTAAACGATCGACTGTGTCTGATCGACGTCGACGGTCTTCTTGAGTCCGACCGGTGTGATCTCGTAGATAAAGGCGAAGTACAGCGCGAGCGGAGCCCCGACGATCAGCATCAGCCCCACGAGTTTCTCGATCCAGTGCGGCAGGCCGAAAAGCGGGTGCAGGTTGTGTACGAGCCTGATTAGCATCCAGCTCGCGAGGCCGTAGACCAGCGCGACCTTGAATACGTTTCGGCGTCTCAGTTCAGAGAACAGGGACATAGTAGTTATCGTTATCGCCGGGGTCCCCATGTTGGGGAATTACCCGGGATTGTCAACCGAGCAGACCTTCGCGGCGGTACAGGCGGGCGCAAATCCAGGTCAGAATCGCGCCCAGAAGCAACGTGCTGCCTACGGAAATCGCCACATGAAGGCTGTTGAGAGGCTCGTTTTTCACCATGTCCACCAGCAGAAGGTGCTGGCTCAGGCTCGGCACGAACATGAACTCGAGCCGCGGGCGGAGGGTGAGAATGCTAACGATAAGAATTGGCAATGTCGGTGCGAGCAACACGACACTGAGCCAGGTTTGCGCTTCGCGATAGCTCTTCGTGAACGACGCGACGAGAGTCATGATGGCGGCCCCAAGCAGGATGAACGGTGCGAGCACAAAGAACGCGGCCACGACGGTTGCCGGACCGAAATTCGGTGTCATGCCGAGCTGTTCGAGCGGCATGAACTTGAGCGCGAAAAAGAACGACGTGAGCGAGAGAGCGAGAGACAGCGCCATGAACAAGCAGGTTGCCGCGATCTTGCCGAACAACAGTTGATCGCGCGTTACAGGCAGGGCAAGCAACGGCTCGAGCGAACCACGTTCGCGCTCACCCGCCGTCGTGTCGATCGCCAGGTACATGCCGCCCATTAACAGGGCAAAAATAAAGAAGTAGCTCATCATGCCGAGAAGAATTACCGAGCGCCCGCTGGGCGTCGACATGTCGATCTCGTCTATGTTCAGTGGCCGCATCACGAGAGGACTGACTCCGCGGGCCGTCAGTCGGATAGACGCAAGTTGCCGATTGTAAGCACGCAGTGCGTTGCGCACGCGCCGCGCTTCACGGTCCGCCTGGGTGTTGGCCTGGTCGGTAATCAGTTCAACCCGGGCAGGCATGGAGTCGGCAAGCTGGGTGCCGAAGTCGGGCGGCACCACCACGATGACGTCATGCAGGCCGGTCTGCACGGCTTCGAGCGCGGCATCGCGGTCGGCAGGCCCGGCGACGATCTCGATATTGCGGCTTTCGAGGAAGCGCATCAGGTTAGGTGCGTGTTCGGAGCCGATAACGGGCAGTGGCGTCGATCGCTCTATGTCGTCCAGCGAGCGTTCGATCGAGAGGTTGATGACGAACGCGAACAGGATCGGGCCGAAGAGCGGGCCCATGAGCAGCGCGGAAACCAGCGTGCGGCGATCACGTACGTTGTCGAGCACTTCCTTCCTGAAGACCGTGAGAAGCGTGCGCATCATGCCGGCGCCACCATCTGAATTGCCCTGACGAAGGCGTCTTCGAGGTCGTCGCAACCGGTCCGCTCGCGTATGCCGTCGGCCGAATCGTCGATCGCCACCTGGCCCTCGGCGATGATGCAAATGTCATCGCACAGCGCCGCGACCTCCTGCATTACGTGGCTAGAAAACAGTACACAGCGGCCGGCGTCCTTGAGCTTCAGGATCAACTCCCTGAGCGAGCGCGTCGCCATGACGTCGAGGCCGTTAGAAGGCTCGTCGAGAATGATGTTCTGGGGGTCATGAACCAGGCTGCGCGCGAGCGCGACCTTGGTGCGCTGCCCTTGGGAGAAGCCCTTCGTGCGCCGGTCTGCAAAATCCCCGATCTCGAGCAGGCCGATTATGTGTTCGACGCGCGCTTCGATCGTATCTGAGGCAAGGCCGCAGAGCGCTGCGTAATAGGCAATATTCTCCCGAGCGGTCAGCTGCGGATAAAGGCCTGCACCGTGTGGCAATGTGCCGATCCGACGCCGAGCGTTGAGGCTGTCGTCGACAACGTCGACACCGTCGATAGTCGCCTTGCCCTCATCCGGCTTCAGCACCGTGGAAAGGACGCGCAGCGTTGTCGACTTGCCAGCGCCGTTCGGGCCAAGCAGCCCCGTGATTTTGCCGTCGGGCGCATCGAAGCTTACGCCACGCACGGCATGAACCTTGCCGAACGATTTGTGTATACCTTCGACCCTGATCACGGCGCCGGCCCCGAGAAGTCAAGGAAGAACGGCATCACGAAACTGCGCTCCATGCAGCCGGCGTCCAGATCGTCCGGGCTCGCTGCAGCGACGAACTTCCCGATGAGTCGCGGCACGCAACCAGTGCCCGCCTGTCCGTGGCCCTGCTGTATTGCGGTCAGATGACGCGCGTGTCCAAGATCGACCATTGCGAGTGCCGCATATCGCGGTGGGGTGATCGGGTCGACCTCGCCGGACAGCAACAGTACGGGCACGTCGGTCGCAAGCGGCTCCCTGAAGCCCGGATCGACCGGCCCGGTCGGCCACACCGAGCACATCGCCTCGATCGCATCGAGCTGCATGATGCCGATGTAGCTCGCTTTGAGCGCGTCGAAGTCAATGGTGTCGTGGTCATAAAACGGCACGTCTTCCGAACACATGACCGCATTGTGCATGCCCATCGCTAGCGCTTCGGCCATGTCCGAGGCAATCATCTGGAACTGCGCCGCGAGCGGCACGAAGTTGCCGTTTGCTGCTTCGTGAATCAGTAGCGGCATGATCGCAATCGTGTTGGCATTGTAGGCGAGCAGGCGAATGGCCCCGGCAAGCTGCTCGGTTCCAAAGTCGACGAGTTGTCGGCGGCCCGTGGCCGGGTCCGTCAGATCCACGACGACCGGCCCCGCCTCGAGCTGCGCGCGTACGTCGAGAAAGGCCTGTTGGATATTCGGAAAGCGCGCATTGCAGACTGGGTCTTCGCTGCAGCGCTGGAGAATATTGTCGAGCGCTGTCTGTGCCTCGGTTGCGATTTCCGGGCCCAATGGCAGCTGTGGCGGGACGACACCGTCGAGCACAATCGAACGCGTCGATTCCGGATAGCGCCGCACAAAATGTTGCGCAACACGCGTACCGTAAGAAACGCCATAGAGGTTTAGTAGCGGATAGCCGAGCGCCTGGCGCACGGCCTCGAGGTCGGCAACGGCAATGCTCGTCGTGAAATAACGCGGGTCATGCGGGAGGGAATCGAGGCATTCGCGCGTCAGTTCCAGGATCTGTTCCGTGCTGTACTGACCCTCGACGACGTCCTCGCCAAAGTCGCAGTTCATCCGCGACGAGTTTCCGGTGCCGCGCTGGTCCACGAGCAATATGTCCCGATTGCGGCGTACGTATTCAAAGGCGCGCGACCAGGCCGAATAGAATTCGATGGCGCTGCCACCGGGGCCGCCCGCGAGCGGCACGAGCGGGTCGGGCTCAGGCTTCAGGCTCAGCGCGGGTACAACGGCAACAGCGAGCTCGATGTCAGGCGAGTCGGGGTCGGCCGGGTTTTCCGGGCGCAGCATCGTGCCGCAACGGGCCTTGATGCCGGGGAATGCCGGCCCGGCGCTGATGCGGCAATCCTCCAGCTCCAGCGCCGCCAGGTCGCCGGCGAAGAGCAGGATCAGGATAGTCGTGAAGACGGGCGCGCCGGTGCGAAGCATGCGAATCCGCGGCAATCTCTCAAGGCGCGCTATCTTGGCGAGAAGCTGCCGGCATGTAAAGAACGTGGGAAGCGGTCTCACCAACAGCCATGAGTCGCGTTTCTGCGTTCACTGGCCCAGATGCGCGGCGCGCACCACGTCGAATGTCGGGGATCATTCGCAAGGTGCGCAACAAGGCAGCTGGGCCAGTGGCGAGAAACCCAGCTGGGAAGCGCCTTTGCGGGCGCTCTGCTTTGTCGCTCCTCGCTCGCGTGATATGACCACGCCACGCTCCTCGCTTCGCGCAGCGTTTCCCGCACAGGCCGCTTCGCGACCATGGCTGTTGGTGAGACCGCTTCCTGACGGCGTTGTGGCGGTGCTGCAGCGCAGCGACTAAAATGCGCGGCCTTTATTGCTCATTATTTGATCAATGTCGAATCGACACAACGTAATCGTGATCGGAGGGGGTCACGCCGGGACGGAGGCCGCTCTGGCCGCCGCGCGCGCCGGCGCCCGTACGCTATTGATTACGCATAAGGTTGCGACGCTCGGCCAGATGAGTTGCAACCCCGCAATCGGCGGCATCGGCAAAGGCCACCTGACCCGGGAAATCGATGCGCTGGGCGGCGCCATGGCGACGGCGATAGACCACGCCGGCATCCAGTTCCGCACACTTAACGCGAGCAAGGGGCCGGCCGTTCGCGCGACGCGCGCTCAGGCCGATCGCGAGCTGTACAAGCGCGCTATCCAGCGGCGGCTCGAAAGCCAGCCAGGGCTAACTATCGTCGAGGCTGCGGTCGACGATCTTATTGTCGATGGCGGCCGTGTCGCGGGCGTCGAAACCTCCATTGGCGAGAAGTTTCATGCAGATGCAGTCGTGCTGACCGTTGGCACGTTTCTCGGCGGCCGCATACTCATCGGACGCGAGGAAAAAGCGGGCGGTCGTGTCGGCGACGCACCATCTATTCGCCTCGCGGAACGTTTGCGAGAGTTACCGTTGCGCGTTGCGCGCCTGAAGACAGGCACGCCGCCGCGACTCGATGGCAACACGCTCAACTTCGATGTCATGCAGGAGCAACCGGGCGACACGCCCGCGCCGGTGTTCTCGTTCATGGGCGCGCGCGCGGAACATCCCGAGCAGGTGTCCTGCTACATCACGCGCACCAGCGAGGAGACGCACGACATCATTCGCGCTTCGCTGGAAGAATCGCCGATGTACTCAGGCCTCATCGACGGCGTCGGGCCGCGCTATTGCCCATCGGTTGAAGACAAGATTGTGCGCTTCGCCGATAAGGCGTCACACCAGATATTCGTCGAGCCCGAAGGCCTCGACACGGACATTGTGTACCCGAACGGCATTTCAACGAGCTTGCCGCACGAGACGCAAGCGCGCTTCGTGCAGTCGATCCCGGGCTTCGAAAACGCACGCATTACGCAGCCGGGTTACGCCATTGAGTATGACTACTTCGACCCGCGCGACCTGCGTCCGACGCTCGAGACAAAACACATTGGCGGTCTTTACTTTGCCGGCCAGATCAATGGTACGACCGGTTACGAAGAGGCGGGCGCGCAGGGCCTGCTCGCCGGCGTTAATGCCGCGCGCTCGGCGCGCGAAGAACAGGGCTGGTTCCCGCAGCGCGACGAAGCGTACCTGGGCGTGCTCGTCGATGACCTGATAACGCGGGGCGTTAGCGAGCCTTACCGGATGTTCACGAGCCGCGCCGAATACCGACTGACGCTCAGGGAGGACAACGCCGACGAGCGGTTGACGCCAGTGGGTCGCGAGCTGGGTCTCGTTGATGAGAGACGCTGGACGGTTTTCGGGCAAAAACGCGAAGCAGTCGAGAACGAGCAGGCCCGCTTGAGAGATATCCTCGTGCGGCCCGGCGATATTGCCGGGGCGGATCGCGAGGCATTGCCACAGGGCCTGCAGCGCGAGTGTACGGCAGCAGACTTGCTGCGCCGACCCGAACTGCGGTACCCGGACGTGGTCGGCCTGTCGATGGTCGGAGAGATGCCGCGCGGAGGGCCGGTCAGCGACGAGCAGGCAGAGCAGGTCAAGCTTGCAGTTGAAGTGCGCGCCAGGTACGCCGGTTATATCGATCGTCAGCACCGCGAGATCGCAAAGCATGCGAAACAGGAAAAGCTGAGGCTTCCCGAAGACATCGACTATGCGACGGTCGACGGGCTCTCGATCGAGGCGCGGCAGCGGCTGGAATCAGCCCGCCCGGTGACGCTCGGCCAGGCGTCTCGCCTTGAAGGCATGACCCCATCGGCCGTATCGTTGTTGTTGATTCATCTGAAGAAACGGCAGCTTGCCAGGTCTGCCTGACAAGTCCGCCTGACACGAGGCCTGTAATGAAAACCATTCGACAGTTGCTGGTGATCACCGTATCGCTGGCCCTCTTTGCGTTTGCGGTTTCTTCGTGTAGCAAGCGCGAGGACTCGCAAGCCGGCCAGTCCATCATTAATCGCGCACTGTCGACCGAGCCCGAGTCGCTGGACCCGCAAAAAAGTCGCAGCGTGCAAGCGCTCGATGTATTGCGAGATATCGGCGAAGGGCTCGTTGCCTACTCCGCATCGGGCGAGCTCATTGCCGCCACCGCGGTGAGCTGGGACATCTCGGAAGACGGCCTGACCTATACGTTTCATGTAAGGCGAGGGGCGCGCTGGTCGAATGGTGACCCCGTGATGGCGCAGGACTTCGTGTCGGGTCTGCGGCGGTTGGTCGATCCGCAGACCGCGGCCTTCTATGCGGCCGAGCTGGCAAATGTCGTGAATGCTGCCGCGATCGTTGCGGGAGATATGCCGGTAACGGCACTTGGCGTCGAGGCAGTGGATGACGCAACTCTCGTCATTTCGCTGCTGCGGCCGACACCCTATTTGTTGAGCCTGCTGACGCACCCGAGCACGTTCCCGGCGCATAGCGACTCGATTGCGGAACACGGTGATAGTTTTGCGAGAGCGGGCAAGCTGCTGTCGAACGGCGCCTATGTGCTTGTCGACTGGCAGCCGGGCTCGATAATCGAACTGCGCCGCAACGAGCAGTACTGGAACAACGCGAACACCGCAATCGATGTCGTGCGTCATCATATCGTGACGCAAGAGATGGCCGAGGTGAATCGCTATCGTGCCGGTGAGCTGCACACCACGAGCACGGTACCACCGGACAACTTCGATCAGCTCAGGGTCGAATACGCGGACGAGCTGCACATCGCGCCGACCTTGGGCGTCTACTACTACGGCTTTAATCTCACGAAGCCGCCGTTCAAGGACAACCCCGCATTGCGCCGGGCACTGTCAATGGCGATTGATCGTGAAGTGCTGGTCGAGGCCATTACGGGCCGCGGCGAAGCGCCCGCATACAGCTGGGTGCCGCCCGGCATCGAGAACTACGAGCCACCGAAACTCTCATACGCCGACCTGAGCCAGGACGAGCGCAATGCGCTGGCGCGAAGCCTCTACAAGGAGGCGGGCTATAGTGACGCGAACCCACTGCAGTTCGAGCTGCGTTACAACACGTCCGACACCCAGCAACGGATCGCCCTTGCCGTGCAGGCCATGTGGCGCGACGTCCTGGGCGCCGAGGCCACTCCGGTCAACGTTGAGTTCCAGGTACTACTGGACCAGATGCGCGACGCCGAGGTAACCGAGGTCTTTCGCTCAAGCTGGTTCGGTGATTACAACGATGCCAACACGTTTCTCGCGATCATGCAGAGCGATAGTCCCGGCAACATGCCGCGCTACGCGAACGAGGAATACGACACATTGATGAAGTCGGCTGCCGAACAGCTGGACCTCGATCGGCGACGCCTGTATCTCGAGGAGGCCGAGCGCGTGTTGCTGGCCGATCACGCGGTTATCCCCCTGTACTTCTATGTCAGCAAGCATCTCGTCAGTCCCGAGGTCGGTGGCTGGGAAGACAACATCCTCAATTACCATTACAGTCAGTATCTGAGTCTCGACGCGGCCGAATAGCCCGCGCCAACAACGGAATCACGCTTTGCTGCGATACGCGTTGCGCAGACTGCTGGGGGCGGTCCCGACACTGTTCCTGGTCATCGTCCTCGCCTTCCTCCTGGTGCATGCGGCGCCGGGCGGGCCGTTCGATGATCAGCGCGTGTTGCCCGCGGAAATCGAGGCGAATATCGCCGCCGCCTATCACCTCGACGAGCCCCTTGTCGTGCAGTTCCTGCGCTACGTCGGTGGCGTGCTGCGAGGCGACTTCGGGCCGTCATTCAGCTACCGGGATTACACGGTCAGCGAACTGATCGGCCGCTCGTTTCCGATTTCGCTGCAGCTCGGCGCGCTCGCGATGCTGCTCGCAGCAATAGTCGGAGTCGGCACAGGCATTGTCGCAGCGCTGCGGCAAAACTCGCCGCTCGACAAGGTCGTAATGGGTTTCGCGATGACCGGTATATCAATACCGGTATTCGTCATCGCCCCGCTGCTGGTGTTGTTGTTCGCCGTCAAGCTGCAGTGGCTGCCGGCAAGCTGGACGGGCAGCCAGGGCGCTTCGCGCCTGTTATTACCGGTCATTTCGCTCGCGTTGCCGCAGATCGCCTACGTTGCCAGATTGACGCGAGCGAGCCTGATCGACGTCCTGTCGAGCGACTTCATCCGTACGGCGCGGGCACAGGGGCTCGGCACCACCAGCATCATTCGTTATCACGCGCTGAAGCCCGCGATGTTACCGGTGCTGTCCTACCTGGGCCCGGCAGTCGCAGCCGTGCTGACAGGCTCGGTCGTCGTCGAGGAGATTTTCGGTATCCCGGGGCTCGGGCAATTGTTCGTGCGCGGCTCATTGAATCGTGATTACACGCTCGTGCTCGGCGTGGTCGTTTTCTATGCATCATTGATCGTGCTCTTCAACCTGGTTGTCGATTTGCTCTATGGCGTCATCGACCCGCGGATACGGCAACGATGAGCATCCCGTCGAGAGTCTTCGCCCGCATGCGCACGAGCCGCACCGTCATGGTCAGCGGTGGCCTGCTGGTCGCTGTCGGCATCGTCGCAATCGTTGGCCCGTGGATCAGTCCGCACAGTTATCTGGACACCGACTTCGAAAACCTGGTGCACGCACCGACGCTCCGCGCGATGAACCTTTTCGGGACGGATGATCTCGGCCGCGACCTGTTCGTGCGCACCATGCTGGGTGTTCAGGTCACGCTGGTCGTCGCGATCGTCGCGAGTGTTGTCAGCCTCGTGATCGGGGTGCTCTATGGAGCAACCGCGGGCTATATCGGCGGCCGCGTTGACACGGTCATGATGCGCCTCGTCGATACCTTGTACGCAACGCCATTCATTTTCTTCGTGATTCTGTTGCTCGTCGTATTCGAGCGAAATTTTCTGCTTATTTTCGTGGCGATCGGCGCGATCAACTGGCTCGACATGGCGCGCATCGTGCGCGGCCAGACGCTGAGTCTGCGCGAGCGCGAGTTCGTGGAATCGGCGAAGCTCATCGGCGTCTCGACACCGCGCATCATCCTGCGGCATATCGCGCCGAACCTTATCGGTGTTGTGATTGTCTACGTCACGCTGACGATTCCGCAGGCAATTCTCATCGAGTCTTTCCTGAGCTTTCTCGGGCTCGGCATCCAGGAGCCACAAACGTCGCTCGGCAAGCTTGTCAGCACGGGCGTCCCGAAGATGGGCAACGCGTCGTGGATGTTGCTGATTCCGGCGACGCTGCTCGCGGTGATTCTGCTGTGCTTCAATTTTCTCGGCGACGGCTTGCGCGACCTGTTCGATTCGAGGCAGTCGCGATGAGCTTGCTGGACGTCAAAGGACTGTCCATTCGTTACGGCGACGCCGAGGTGGTCTCGGAGCTTTCATTTAGTGTGAACACCAATGAATCGGTCGGCCTCGTCGGTGAATCCGGTTCCGGCAAGACCCAGACGGCGCTGGCAATCCTGGGGCTCTTGCCACGGCAGGCAACGATCGAAGGCAGCGTCAAGCTTGCTGGAGCGGAGGTCGTTGGTGCCAGTCATCTGGTGCTGAACCGGCTGCGGGCAGAGCGCGTCGGCATCGTGTTCCAGGATCCGACGCAGGCACTGAATCCTTACGTACCGATTGGCATGCAGCTCCGCCGTATTCTTGTCGAGCACGGCATGGCGACCGGTTACGAGGCCGATCAGCGTGTCATGCACATGCTCGATCGCGTAGGCCTGCCGGATCCGGAGAGGCAGTTTCGCGCGTACGCGCACCAGTTGTCGGGCGGCATGCGGCAGCGCGCGATGATTGCATCGGCGCTGATTGCGGAACCGGACCTGCTCATCGCCGACGAGCCGACGACCGCGCTCGACGTTACGGTCCAGGCGCAAATACTGGAGCTACTCGAACGTATTCGCGACAACACGGCGTTGCTGCTGATCACGCACGACCTGGCGATCGTTGCCGGACATTGCGAGCGGATGCTGGTGCTCGAGCGGGGCAGGCTCGTCGAGGAGGGTCAAACGCGCAAGGTCTTCAGCGCCGCGTCCGCCGCGCACACCAGGGCGTTGATCGAGGCCGCGCCGCGCTTCGATTCGACCTCGTCACCGGCGCCGACGGATGGCGAGATGCTGCTCGATGTCGAGGGGGCGTCGATCAGCTACCGCGAGCGCGGGGACAACGGCGAATTGAAAGCGGTGCAGGATATCGGCCTGGAGCTGCGCGAGAGCGAGACCGTCGCCGTCGTCGGTGAGTCCGGCTCCGGCAAATCAACGCTCGTGCGTGCTGTCCTGGGGCTGATCCCGATGCGCTCCGGCCGCGTGATGTTTTGCGGTCGCGATATCAGCGGTCCGGTACAGGCGCGGGCAACTGAAACCCGCCGCGACCTGCAGCTGGTATTCCAGGATCCGGCGGGCTCGCTGAATCCGCAGTGGCGCGTCGAGCAGCTCGTCGCCGAACCACTAACGGTTCATGAGCCGGGTCTCGACGGTGCCGCGCGCAAGGAGCGCGTCATGGCGATGCTCGAGCGAGTCGGTCTCGACGAGGATTTCGCGGCGCGTTTCCCGCACGAATTGTCCGGCGGACAGGCGCAACGCGTCGCCATTGCGCGCGCACTGATCGTGAATCCGAAAGTGTTGGTTTGCGATGAGGCCGTGGCAGCGCTCGACGGTTCGGTCCGGCGGCAAATTCTCGCACTGCTGCGCAGGGAACAGGACGAAACCGGTCTGTCCGTCATCTTCATCTCGCACGACCTGGCTGTCGTGCGCTCGATCAGTCACCGTGTGCTGGTGTTGTACCTCGGCCGACTCGTGGAGCTAGCGGACGGGGAGTCGATGTTCGAGCGGCCGAAGCACCCGTACACGCGCGCGTTGCTGGATGCGGTGCCCGTACCCGATCCGCTGGCGCCGGGCGGGCGCCTGTCCGTGAAAGGCGAAGTGCCCTCGATACTCGAGCCGCCCACCGGGTGCGCGTTTCACCCGCGCTGCCGGCACGCCGACACCCGTTGCAGGGTGGAGTTGCCCCTGCCGCGCACGATTGACGGCACGGAAGTCGCCTGCCACCACGCCGGAGAATTATAAGAAAAAAGGGTCAGATTCCTTTTTCTTACTGACCGAGGGGGATCGGCATCGGCGCGCCGTTGACGGTCAGCAGCCCCTTCGCGTATTCGGCGCGCATCTCGTAAACATCACCGTTCTTTCTCAGGAAACCCATGCCGACGATAGCGCCGGCCTGGGGATTCATTGCCATGGCGAAGTCGACGAACTCGGACGCAACGATGAGGTCCGCTTCCGCGTCGAGATCGAGCAAGACCGAGCTCCAGTTGAAGTCGGCGCTATCCGATTCATCAATCGTGAAACGCATCTTCGACGTAACGGGGCCCTGGGGAAGATCAAAATCGAACTGGTCGAACTTCAGCGCGAAGCCAGCGGCGACAAGTTGTTGCAGGTCGTCCTCGAGTAACACGAACAGCTGCTGTGCTGGCATGTTGTCGTCGGCGGTTTCCAGTACCTGGATCACGCGGCCGAGCGAGGCGCCGTCGAGGTCCGTGAACTGCATGGCAATTTCCAGGCCCATGTCGCCATAGCCCGGCACGGCAACGCCGGCAATAGCCATCTGCGCGTCGCCGTTGATGCGGTCACCGTCGATCGCGGAGTTACCCGATATCGACAACGGCCCGAACGCGACAGTCTCGGCGCCCTGTTCCTCGACGCCGACAGTTTCCATCGTCATGTCGAAGTCACCAACCGCGACGCCGAAGCGCGTGTGCTGCTGATTGGCGGAGAATGTCGTCTTGCCTACGTGGAGCGTGCTGCCCTCGGCGTCGACGGCTATCGATTCTATGAGGCCTGAGACGACGAGGTCTTGCGTATCGGGAGCCATGGAAAACTCGACGTCGGCAGCACCCCATGAAGCGTGTGCCCCGCTGGCTTCGTGGGAGCCCGGTTCGACCACGTAGTTTGCGGCGATCGCACCGTCGAGCCCGATGTCGGAGTAAATCGT
>Ga0070726_10001793_pt1 | contig 20567 bp, 20 predicted proteins | sample tdAd471_FD_67275 | JGI IMG/M metagenome (GOLD analysis project Ga0070726, IMG submission 67275) | Marine sediment microbial communities from the Atlantic coast under amendment with organic carbon and nitrate - tdAd47.1 | ecosystem: Environmental > Aquatic > Marine > Coastal > Sediment | place... | reverse complement strand
GCACCAAAGCGGATTGAGGTGGGGCAAGAGGCGCGGCCGACTCCAATGGCTGGGTCTTCAACAAATTGGCAGCTGCGAAGACCCGAAACTCAGGAACCTGGTATCTGGTGGCAGCCGGAGTGCCAGGTTTGACTATCTATTCGCAAACCGCGTGCCAGAAACGCGAGCCGCGGATTTCAGCGATTTGTGCGACCATGGGAGTGAAAATGCCCCTTTCTGTGTCGCGCTGGGACAGGATTGTCCCATTTTGAAACATCACTATGTGTGTCAAATTGAAGCAAAACTGCTTGGCCCGGCCTTCTGCCTCGAGCGCCCCAGGTAGATGGAAAAGCGCTAGGTGAGTGCGCGGGTTTCCGCTAGGGTTTTCACAGGGATCAGGTGAGGAGATTTTATGGGGGACTACCAAACCCGACGTGTGATGGGGTTCTGGCGTACCTGGGGGCTTTCTGTTGGCATGATGGTGGGCTCGGGCGTGTTCATGCTGCCAACCGTTCTTGCGCCCTATGGGGCATACGCGCTGGCGGGGTGGCTGGTGACCGGGCTGGGCACCATCGCACTCGCTTACTCGCTCTGCTATATGGCCAAGCGGATCACCGCAACGGGCGGACCTTATGCCTATAGCCGCGCGGGCTTCGGCGATTTCGTCGGGTTTCAGATGGCATGGGGCTACTGGATTTCGCTTTGGATTGCCGTTGCGGCCGTTACCGTGGCCTTCATAGGGTATCTGTCTGAATTTTTCCCAGCACTCAAGACCTCGCCTACGCTATCGGTACTCGTGGGACTGTCCCTTATTTGGATTCTTGTATTCATCAATTGTCGCAGTGTGCGCGGATCAAGCGCGTTGCAGTTGGTAACCACCTTGGCGAAATTCGTTCCGCTTCTTTTCCTCGCGCTCGTGGGGCTGGTGAGCGTCGAAAGCACGAACTTTGCGTCCATGAGAGAACCCGCCGACGGGCTTGATGCCACTATCGCCGCCAGTGCGCTCGCCATGTGGGCCTTTATCGGGTTTGAGGTGGCGACCGTGCCTGCAGGCGAAGTGCAGGATCCGGCCCGCACCATTCCCCGCGCCACTATGGCCGGTGTTCTTGCTGTGACCGTCCTTTATTTTGCGGTCACCGTGGCCGCCTTCGGGCTGCTGCCCGCCGATGAGTTGATGAATTCAACAGCACCGCTTGCGGACGCGGCATCTGCCTTGGTGGGCCCAGTTGGGGCAACTGTTATTGCCGTAATCGCGCTGATCGCCACCAGTAGCGGCGTGAATGCCAACCTGTTCGCGGCCGGGCAGATGCCCATGGCGGCGGCGCTGGACGGCCTGTTCCCAAGCCTGTTTGGCATGAAGACAAAGTTCGGCACGCCTGCCTGGTCTTTTATCATCGGCGGCATCCTGTCCTCGGTGGCGCTGGCGCTCAACTTCGTCAACGGCCTTGTGGTGGCCTTCGAGTTCCTGATATTGCTGTCGACCGTGACGGCCATCCTGCCGGTGGCCATGTCCGCGGCGTCCGCGTGGCTTTATGCGGTTCGTGACCCGCACGCCTCACGCGGTGTGCACCTGCGGGACACCATCGTGGCGGCCATCGGGTTTGGCTATGCGGTGTGGATCATTGCCGGGTCAGGGCGGGACAGCGTTTATTGGGCCTTCCTGCTTCTACTGGCGGGCCTGCCGATCTATGTTTGGGTTACAAGACAAAGACGAGAAGGGGCGGAATGAAAACGCTGTCTGGTTTGAACGAATATGGCGCGCTCAAGGTGGTGGCAGTACGACCGCCCGAGCATGCCTATGTAAGCGACGCGAAAATCGCCGATGAATGGGAGCGCCTGCGCTTCTATTCCGCGCCAAAGCTTGCGCCCGCGATGGTTGAACACAAGGTATTCACTGACAAGCTGCGCGCTGCGGGCGCCGAGGTAATCATGCTTGGCGGCGATGATGCGCTCACCCTTGATTCCATCTATGCCCGCGACGCGATGCTCGTCAGCCCCATGGGCTTGATTTTGTGCCACATGGGCCGCAAGGGGCGCAGGGCCGAACCGGCGGTGAATGCGAGCACACTTGAGGCTTTGGGCTATCCTATTTTGGGCGCTATTGAAGCACCGGGCACTATTGAGGGCGGCGATATCATCTGGCTGGATGACGATGCCCTGGCCGTGGGCGAGGGCCCGCGCACCAATGCGGAAGGCATCAAGCAGCTGCAGGACATTCTGGGGCCTGAAGTGGAAGTGCACACCGTGCCGCTGCCGCCGCCAAGCCATCCGGAAGACGTTTTTCACCTGATGTCCATGATCAGCCCGCTCGACCGCGATCTGGCGCTGATCTATCGCCCGCTGATGCCGGACAGCTTCATTAACTGGCTGGAGGCGCGCGGCATCAGCTTTGTTGAAGTGCCGGAAGAGGAATTCATCCCCATGGGCTGCAATGTGCTGGCGCTTGGTCCCCGTAATATCCTGATGCTGGACCGGCTGCCCGAGACAAAGGCGCGGCTGGAGGCGGCAGGCTGCACAGTCGACACTTACACGGGCGACGAGATCAGCCGCAAAGGCGAAGGCGGGCCTACGTGCCTTACCCGCCCGCTTGTCCGGGGTGCCTGACATGACGGCGGCGTATGAAAGCCTACCTGCCTGGGCCTATTATGATGAAGGCTACTTTCAAAAGGAAATGGAGGCGGTAATCCGCCCGGCGTGGCAACTGGTGTGCCACCTCAATGACGTGCCGAAGGCGGGTGACTATGTCACGCTTGATATCCTTAACGAACGCCTTGTGGCCGTGCGCGGCAAGGACGGGAAGGTCCGCGTGTTCCATAATGTTTGCCGCCACCGTGGCTCGCGGCTTCTGGAGGGCAATGACGGGTCGTGCCCTGGGCGCATTCGCTGTCCCTATCACGCCTGGACGTGGGACCTTGAGGGTACGCTGGTGAATGTGCCCTATGAGCGTGACTTCGAGGGCTTCGACCGCGCGGATCACTTCCTGCCGGAAGCGGAAAGCTGTGAATTCCTCGGGTTCATCTGGGCGCGCCTTCAGCCGGGTGGGCCAAGTATCGAAGACCAGTTCGCCCCGTATCTGGACGAACTGAGCCGATACAGGATTGAGGAGATGCAGCCGCTTGGGCGCTTGACGCTCAGGCCACGGGCTGTGAACTGGAAGCAGATCGCCGATAATTACGCCGACGCGCTTCATATCCCCGTGGCGCACCCGGGGCTATCGGGGCTTGTAGGCAACACCTACGGCATGGAAGTCAAAGGCGATATCCACAAGATGTGGGGCGACGTGATGGAAACCCGTAAGGACAACTGGTCGACAAAGCTTTATAAATCCCTACTACCGAAGGTGGATCATCTGCCGGACCATCTGCAGCGCCACTGGTGTTATTACCGGCTTTGGCCGAATGTGGCGTTCGATATCTATCCTGACCAGATCGACTTCATGCAGTTCATTCCGCTTTCGGCCACGGAAACGCTGATCCGCGAGGTGGCCTATGTGTTGTCGGACGACCGGCGCGAAATGCAGGCCGCGCGGTACCTGAACTGGCGCATCAACCGGGAAGTGAACGCGGAAGATACGGCAATCATCAACCGGGTGCAGGACGGTATGGCGTCTTCAAGCTTCAGCACCGGGCCACTTGCCAAAACGGAAGTATGCCTGTTGGACAGCGTTCGCCGCATCCGCGAAGCCTTGCCGAAGGAATTGGGCGAAAGGGGTTAATCCCCCTTCGCTTTCAACCATGCTCCGACACCATAGCTGTTCCACGTAAGGATCGTTTTGCTGCCGAAGCTGAAATCGTCGTAGTGGGCATAGTCTTCCATCAACTTGCTCACGGCTGCCGCGCGGGCTTCGCGGGTTAGGCGACCGTTTGCGTCAAGCGCCCCATCTGCTGCGCGGGCTTCCTTCATAACCTCAACCAGTTTATTGATATAAGTGATCTGAAGGTCGGCGTTTGCGATGCGGCTGGCGTCGTTATGGCCCGGCAAAACATAGGTGTCTGCACTGAAGGTGGACTTGAGAAACTCCAGATGGGAAAGCGCGCCATCAATGTGACCTTCGCCAACATAATAGTGAGTGTAGGGGTAGAAGGTGTCGCCCGCGAATACTACATTCAGATCTTTCTGGTAGGCGATAATGTTATCAGCGGCTTCCCCGGCACCCAGGTCGTGGATCTCAAAATCGATCCCGGCAATGGTGACGGTCTCACCATCCTTGACGATGGTGGTCGGGATCACCAGCCGCTCGTCAAGCGCTTCACCAAAGGCGTTGGGCATCTTGTAGGACTCCAGCATCTGCTTCAGCGTCGGGGCGAAGCCGTCCGCCGTTCCTTGCGTGGCATAGATCGGGAAGTCGCCGAATAGGTCCTTCAGGACCGGCAGGCCGCCAAAATGGTCTGAGTGCGGGTGGGTCACGATAACACCTGAAAGCGGTTTGCCGCTGGCCTTGATCTGTGCCGCAAGCCGTCTGGCGTCAGACGGCAGCAGCTGGGCGTCAATCAACGCGACGCCGTCTTCGCCTTCGATCCAGTAGCTGTTGGTATTCCATGCAATATGGTTCGATACATACCTATGCAGCGCGGAAGGATGAAGGTCTGCGGCACTTGCAGAAAGGCTGGCTGACATAGCGAGAAGTGCTGTAACGGCAAGTCTGATCATTTGTCCCTCCCTGATGACATAGAGGGATCAAATCATCCGTTCATGGAAAGGTCAATTGACAGATAGCTTAGGGTGCCGGATCAGTAAGCCCGCATCACACAGAAGTCGACGATATCGATCAGTGCCTTTTTGGCCGGGCTGTCACGGAAGATCGCGAGCGAGTCCTTGGCCATGTTGCCATAGTGGCGGGCGCGTTCGATGGTGTCGTTCAAGGTGCCATGCTGGTTCAGAAGGTCGATGGCCTTTTCAAGGTCACCATCCGCCTGCTTGCGGCGTTCCATGGTGGTTTTCCAGAACTTCTGCTCATCTTCCGTGCCGCGGCGGTAGGCCAGAATGGTCGGCAGGGTCACTTTGCCTTCGCGGAAGTCGTCCCCGATTTCCTTGCCAAGCGTCGCCTGTTTGGCGGAATAATCAAGCGCGTCGTCCACCAGTTGGAAGGCAATCCCAAGATAGCGGCCATAGGCCTCAAGCGCGCTTTCAACCTCTGCGCCCTGTTCGGATACGACGCCGACGACTTCGCAAGCTGCGGCAAACAGCACTGCCGTTTTGGCGGTGATCACTTCAAGGTACTTTTCTTCAGACGTAGTGAGGTCATTGGCGGTGGTCAGTTGCAGCACTTCACCTTCAGTGATAACTGCGGCCGCATTTGCCAGAATTTTCAGTACGCGGAGCGAATCGCTTTCGACCATCAGCTCAAACGACCGGCTGAACAGGAAGTCACCAACAAGGACGGTAGGCTGATTGCCCCAGATAAGATTGGCGGTTTTCTTGCCGCGCCGCATGTTGCTTTCGTCCACCACATCGTCATGCAGAAGCGTGGCGGTATGGATAAATTCAACAGCGGCGGCGAGACCGATATGGCGCTTGCCCTCATAGCCAACAAGCTTCGCGGACGCGAGCGTTAGCATCGGGCGCAGCCGCTTGCCGCCTGAGGAGATCAGGTGCCCTGCAAGTTCCGGGATCAGGGCCACCGGGCTGTCCATACGCTTCAAGATGGTATCGTTCACAAGCGCCATGTCATCAGCGGTCATGGCCTGAAGGCGATCAATTGCCTCCTTGTCCGCCGTTGGCTCTTTGTGATCGTGCATGTTTACGACGTTGCTGGACATTCGATCCCCGCTTTCACTTTTCATTCAGGGCGCGGACATTACTGCCTGACTTTACGGCTGGCAAGGTTTTGCACGCATTTTAGGTCAATTGACCGCAGATAAATTCCACGTACAATTACAGGCATCAAATAAACAAGTGGTGAACGAAACCCAGTGGACGACCAGGCCCGAGACAAAAGCACGCATGTCTTTCCCACTGACCCCTGTCTGGGGCCAGGTGAGACGGTTGACAATTTTCTTGGTGGGGCGGTCAAGCTGATCCAGCCGAAATCCGGTTACCGTGTCTCGATGGATACGGTGATGCTGGCCGCCTGCGTTCCCGCTAAGGCGGGTGAGCGTGTCATAGAGGGCGGTGTTGGCTCAGCCGGTGCTGCGCTTTGTCTGGCACGCCGGGTGCCGGGTGTTTTCGTGCATGGTCTTGATATCCAGGACGATATGCTGAGTTTCGCCCGCCGAAATATCGCCCATAATGGCCTCGAAGACTATGTGACTGTATCGCAAGGCAGTATCACGGAACTCAGGCAGGAAGATGAAGCCACGTATGACCATGTGATGGTCAACCCGCCGTATTTGGCTGACGGCAAAGGTATTCGGCCACCTGCTGAGACTAAAGGCCTGGCCCATATGGACCAGAGCGCTGGCGTGCGTGACTGGGTTAAATTCTGCATTCACCTGGTCAGGAACAAGGGCACGGTTTCTATCATCTACCGGGCAGACAGGGTGGATGAAGTGATCGCCCACCTGCACCGGCGGGTGGGGGAGCTGAAGATCATGCCGCTGTGGCCACGGTATGGTTCACCTGCAAAGCGCGTGATCATTCAGGGGCGCAAGGGAATGCACGGTACAGCGAGCATTCTACCTGGTTTGGCGCTCCATGGTGAGGTGGAGCGCTACACCCGAGAGGCGGAGGAAATTTTACGCGACGGCGCGGCCCTTGACCTGAAAGCCTTTGCGCATCCGCGCCAAAGCCGCTAATCAAAGGGCAGAATGAATATCCAAAGTAGCAAGCATGGCTAACAGACTGTCTAAATTCGTCTATGAACTCCGTCGCCGCCTGTTCGGTGATCCGCCGCCAGTTGTTGCGGTGGTGCGGCTTTATGGCGTGATCGCGCCGGGCCACCGGTTCAAGCAGAATTTGAACATGGCATCCCTTGCAAGCACGCTTGATCATGCTTTTTCCATACCCGGCCTGTCGGCTGTGGCGCTGCAGGTAAACTCGCCTGGCGGGTCACCCGTTCAGAGCGCCCTGATCACCAAGCGTATCCGCGATCTGGCGCGGGAGAAAGACGTACCTGTGCTGGCGTTTGCGGAAGATGTAGCGGCATCGGGCGGCTATATGCTGGCGCTTGCGGGCGACGAAATTTACGCCAACGAGTCGTCGATCATTGGCAGTATCGGTGTGATCGCGAGCGGATTTGGTTTTGACAAGGCGATCGAGAAATTGGGCATTGATCGGCGCCTTTATACTGCTGGCGACAGGAAGGCCATGTTGGATAGCTTCTCGCCAGAGAAGGAAGAAGATGTGGAGCGCCTGAAGGAACTTCAGGAAGAAGTCCACGAACATTTCAAATCCCTGGTGCGCGAGCGCCGGGGTAAGCGTCTCAAAGGGCTACGTGGGCGCTTGTTTTCCGGGGATGTCTTTACGGGCGCCGACGCTGTCAAAATGGGTCTTGTGGACGGTATTGGCGATGCGCGTGAAGTTCTTCGGGACCGCTTCGGCAAGAAGGTGCGCCTGCGCCTGATTGGCGAACGGAAACCCCGCCTGGGGTCGATCCTTGGCCTTGGCCGGACGATCGACAGCTTTGAGGCAGGCGGGATTGGCCAGATCGAAGATATGCCGCATGGGCTTTTGGCGGCGATTGAAGAGCGGCTGTTCTGGAACCGTTTCGGGCTCTAGTGGCCCTTGAGTGAATATGACGGAGGAAGCGCTGTGACAGGCGAAAACCACGAGACCCAGTTGAACGCCTACCGGGAAAGCATCGACAATATCGACGCGGCCCTTATTTTTATGTTGGCCGAACGCTTCAAGATCACCAAGGCAGTTGGTTTCTACAAGCGTGAGCATGACCTGCCTGCAGCCGATGCCGGACGGGAACAGAAGCAGATCGAACGGCTGCGAGAGCTTGCGAAATCCGCCAACCTGGACCCGGAATTCAGCGAAAAATTCCTCCATTTTATTATACGTGAAGTGATCCAGCACCATGAACGGATAAGAGAGAAAGGCGAACTTTAAGGCATGACTGTTGACGGCCCGGACCAGCTTGAAAAACTGAAGGAAATCGGCGCTATCTGCCGCGACGTGCTGGCCGCTATGGGCGCGCGGGTGGCACCCGGCGTCACGCCACTTGAGCTTGACGCCATGGCGGGTGAAATGCTTGCGGAACGCGGTGCGACATCGGCGCCCAAGCTGGCCTATGATTTCCCCGGGTTCACCTGCATTTCTGTTGGCGATGCAGTGGCACATGGCATCCCTGATGATACGCCTCTCAAGGAGGGTGAGCTGGTCAACATTGATGTGTCAGCAGAAAAAGACGGTTTCTTTGCCGATACGGGGTCAAGTTTCGCGGTTGGTAAAATCTCACCTGACCTGCAGACGCTCCTGGATGCCACCAAGGCCGCCCAGCGAAAGGCCATGTTTGCAGCCCGCGCCGGCCAGCCGCTGAACGCCATCGCCAAAGTGGTCGAGCGGGAAGCCGCCAAGTTTGGCTTTAAAATTATTGAAGGCCTGAATGGCCACGGTGTTGGAAGCTGGATTCACGAAGAGCCGACGGTATCAAATATCTATTACCCGCGTGAGCGAGAGCGCCTCAAGGAGGGTCAGGTACTGACCATTGAGCCGTTCCTGGCGACCCACAGCCATCAATATTATGAGGACGAAGACGGTTGGACGCTTCGTCTCGCCGATGGCGGCTTCGGTGCCCAGTTCGAGCATACCTTTGTTGTGACGAAAGGCGCGCCAATCATCCTGACGGCGTGAGCCTTGAAAATCTTTGCTGTTCCAAGGGATTCTCTTGCTTGACCCCATGGGGTCCGCCCGTTAGTTTGCAGCGCAGCAATTCCGAGTAACAGATTCGATTTTTTAAAGCGGTCATCCATGACAGATTTTTCAGCTCCTTCGAAACGCAATCCGGACGCCCTGCCGTTCCAGAAAATGCTGCTGACGCTCCAGAATTACTGGGCGGATCAGGGCTGTGTTATCCTTCAGCCATATGACATGGAAATGGGCGCGGGTACGTTCCACCCGGCGACCACCTTGAAGGCGCTTGGCCCAGAGCCATGGAAAGCCGCTTATGTGCAGCCCTGCCGCCGTCCAACCGATGGCCGGTATGGTGAAAACCCGATGCGGCTGCAGCACTATTATCAGTTTCAGGTGATCCTGAAGCCAAGCCCGGACAATATGCAGGAACTTTACCTTGGCAGCCTGAAGGCCATAGGTATTGACGCCGAGTTGCATGACATCCGCTTCGTGGAAGACGACTGGGAAAGCCCGACGCTTGGTGCTTGGGGGCTTGGTTGGGAGGTCTGGTGCGACGGCATGGAAGTCAGCCAATATACCTATTTCCAGCAGGTTGGCGGCTTTGACTGCAAACCTGTGTCCGGCGAGCTAACCTACGGGCTGGAGCGCCTTGCCATGTTCGTGCAAGGCGTCGACAATGTCTATGACCTTGATTTCAACGGCGCGGGCGCAACTTACGGCGACGTGTTCCTTGAAAATGAGCGCGAGCAATCGGCCTACAATTTCGAACATGCCGACACAGACAAGCTGTTTGAAGATTTCAGGAAGGCACAGGAAGAATGCGCCAAACTCCTGGAAGCCGAGCTGCCGCTGCCTGCCTATGAGCAGTGCATCAAGTCTTCGCACACCTTCAACCTGTTGGATGCGCGCGGAGTCATTTCGGTAACGGAACGACAGGCCTATATCGGCCGTGTGCGCGATCTGGCCAAGGGTTGCTGTGAAGCCTGGATCAAGAAAAACGGGTGGGAGGTATAAGTTATGAGTGATCTTCTTATCGAACTCCTGTCCGAAGAAATTCCGGCGCGGATGCAAAAGAAAGCATCCGAGGACCTAAAGGTCATGATGACCACGGCGCTTAAGGAAGCGGGGCTGACGTTTGAGATCGCGCAGGCCTATGCCACACCGCGCCGCCTGGCGCTGACCATCAGCGGCATCCCCGACAAAACGCCTGATATTTCCGAAGAACGCCGTGGCCCACGCACCGACGCGCCGGAAAAAGCGCTTGAAGGTTTCCTGCGCGGCGCGGGTGTGACCCGCGATCAGCTTGAAGAGCGCGAAGAAAAGAAAGGTACTTTCTTCTTCGCCAAAATCGAAAAGCCGGGCCGGGCGTCTGCTGACGTGATCGCAGAGGCGCTTGAAGCAACCGTACGCAATTTCCCATGGCCCAAGTCCCAGCGTTGGGGTGATGGTAGCCTCAAGTGGGTGCGTCCGCTTCAATCCATCATCTGCCTGTTCGGCAGCGATGTGGTGGACCTTGATATCGACGGCATTAAAGCAGGCAACAGCACGCGCGGTCACCGCTTCATGGCGCCCGCGACATTCACTGTTTCCGATTTCGCCGATTACCGCACCAAGCTGCAGGACGCCAAAGTGGTGCTAGACCCTGCTATGCGCATGGCCAAGATTGCGGAAGCCACGCAGTCCCTTGCAGACAAGCAGGGCGTTGAGTGGGTTGAAGACAAGGGTCTCTTGCAGGAAGTGGCTGGCCTTGTTGAATGGCCGGTGCCGCTTCTGGGCTCGTTTGACCCGAGCTTCATGGAAGTGCCGGAAGAAGTTTTGATCCTGACCATGAAGAAGGACCAGAAATATTTCGTCACCCGCGACAAGGATACGGGCAAGCTGGCGCCTTACTTCATCACGGTTTCAAACCTTGAAGCCAAGGATGGTGGCGCGGCTGTCGCGACCGGCAACGGCCGGGTGATCGCTGCCCGTCTTGCAGACGCCAAATTCTTCTGGGAACAGGACCTGAAGGGCAAGCTGGAGGACAACCTCCCAGCGCTCAAGGATATCGTGTTCCATATTGAACTCGGGCGCATGTCTGACCGTGTTGCGCGCATGAAAGCACTGGCTGGATTCCTGGCTGAATATATTGACGGCTGCGATCCAGCTGAGGCGGAGCGTGCAGCAGAGCTTGCGAAAGCAGACCTCGTGTCCGGCATGGTATATGAATTCCCTGAAGTGCAGGGCATTATGGGCCGCTATTATGCGAGAGCTCAGGGCGAAAGCGACGCGGTGGCGGATGCCATTCGCGACCATTACGCACCTGCGGGCCCATCTGACGATTGCCCATCAGCACCGGTATCGGTTGCCGTGGCACTCGCCGAAAAGCTCGACACACTGGTTGGTTTCTTTGCGATCGACAAGCGCCCGACGGGATCGAAAGACCCATATGCGCTCCGCCGTGCGGCGCTTGGCGTCATTCGTCTGATCACGGAAAACAACATTCGCCTGCCGCTCGAGCATGTGCTTGCCCTGGCGGCCAAACCGCTGAAGCCATACCTTGAGCTGAAGGCTGAGGGTGGTGAAGACGCAATATTGAAGCATCTTGAAACCACGTTTGAAGAGCATCTTCTGCCCTTCTTCGCTGACCGCCTGAAGGTGCAGCAGCGGGACCTTGGCGTGCGGCACGACCTGATCGACGCCGTGTTCGCCAAAGGCGATGATGATCTTGTGCGTATTCTGAACCGTGTGTCGGCCCTTTCGGCATTTCTTGATGCCGACGATGGCGCCAACCTCCTGGCAGGGTACAAGCGTGCGGCTAATATCCTGAAGATCGAAGAGAAGAAAGACGGCAAGTCCTATGACCAGGACGTGCATGAGGCTGCTCTGGTCGATCCGGAAGAAGAGGCGCTTGCCGTTGCGCTCACGCGCGTTGGTGCGGATGCCGAGCACGCGCTTGCGGCCGAAGACTTTGAAAAGGCGATGGCCGCGCTATCTACCCTTAGAGCGCCAATCGATGCCTTCTTTGACAAGGTAACGGTTAACGCCGATGATGAAGCGCTGCGGGCCAACCGCCTTGCGCTTCTGAGCCAAATTCGCGCTGCGGTGAATACCGTGGCGGATTTCAGCCTGATCGAAGGTTGATCACAAAATGGCCGGGCAACCAGATATAAAAACTGCCCGGCGCCCCAATGAAATCTGCGTACCAGAAGGGGACCTCGGGTGCGCGACGAAGGACTGTAGAGCATCATGACCAAATGGGTATACAGCTTTGGTGATGGCGCGGCTGAAGGCCGTGCCGATATGAAAAACCTCCTGGGCGGCAAGGGCGCGAACCTTGCGGAAATGGCCTCCCTGGGCCTGCCGGTGCCCCCGGGGCTGACGATCACCACGGAAGTCTGCACCTATTATTACGCCAACGGCCAGGAGTATCCCGACACGCTTGAGAGCGAAGTCAACCAGGCCATTGCGAAAATCGAGAAAAGCGTTGGCGCCAAATTTGGCGACAAGGACAACCCGCTTCTGGTGTCTGTGCGGTCTGGCGCACGGGTTTCCATGCCGGGCATGATGGACACGGTCCTGAACCTGGGCCTGAACGATGAAACCGTTGAAGGCCTGGCGAAGAACAGCGAAAACCCGCGCTTCGCCTGGGATAGCTACCGCCGCTTTATCCAGATGTATTCCGATGTGGTGCTGGGTGTTGACCATTATCACTTCGAAGAGCTGATCGAGATCCTGAAGGAAGAGAAGGGGATCGACCTTGATACCCACCTTGAGGCGGAAGACTGGAAAGAACTGGCGCAGCAGTTCAAGGCCAAGACGGAAGAAGAGCTTGGCAAGCCGTTTCCGCAGGATGTGCGGGAACAGCTTTGGGGCGCTATCGGCGCTGTCTTCTCAAGCTGGCAGATTGACCGCGCCAAGGTATACCGCAAGCTGAACAATATCCCGGAAGACTGGGGCACTGCCGTAAATGTGCAGGCCATGGTGTTCGGCAACATGGGCGATACGTCGGCAACCGGCGTTGCCTTTACGCGTGATCCATCCACCGGCGATAATGAATATTACGGTGAGTATCTCATCAACGCGCAGGGCGAAGATGTGGTGGCGGGCATCCGTACGCCGCAGAACCTGACAAAGGCTGCCCGCGAGGCGGCTGGCGCCACGCTGCCGTCGATGGAAGAAAGCATGCCGGAAGTGTATGGGGAGCTTGCCGACGTGTTCGACAAGCTTGAGCACCACTATAAGGACATGCAGGACATCGAATTTACTGTCCAGCGCGGCAAACTATGGATGCTGCAGACCCGTGCGGGCAAACGCACGGCCAAAGCGGCGCTCAAGATCGCCGTTGAAATGGCAGCAGACGGCCTGATTGACGAGAAAACAGCGGTGCTGCGGGTTGAGCCTGCAGCCCTTGACCAGCTTTTGCACCCAACGCTGGACCCGGACGCACCGCGCGATGTGCTGACCCGTGGCCTGCCGGCATCCCCGGGCGCTGCATCTGGCGAAGTTGTGTTCGATGCCGACCACGCTGAAGCAGCGGCCAAGGAAGGCCGTTCGGTTATCCTGTGCCGGGTTGAAACAAGTCCTGAGGACATCCACGGCATGCACGCTGCGAAAGGCATTCTGACTGCCCGCGGCGGCATGACCAGCCACGCGGCTGTTGTGGCGCGGGGTATGGGGCGCCCCTGTGTATCAGGTGCCGGCCAGCTTCGGATCGACGGCAAGACGGGCGTGATGTCCTGTGCGGGCCGTGAGGTCCAGGAAGGCGATATCATCACCATTGATGGTGCGTCGGGCGAAGTGATGATCGGTGAAGTGAAAACCCTGCAGCCAGAACTGGCTGGCGATTTTGCCAAGCTGATGGAGTGGGCCGACAGCTACCGGAAGCTGAAGGTGCGCACCAACGCCGACACACCGCACGACACGTCAACCGCGCGCGAATTCGGTGCGGAAGGCATTGGCCTGTGCCGCACAGAGCATATGTTCTTTGAAGGCGAGCGTATCATCGCGGTGCGCGAGATGATCCTGGCGGATGACCTGGCGGGCAGGAAACATGCGCTGGCGAAATTGCTGCCCATGCAGCGCGGTGACTTCATCGAGATCTTCAAGATCATGCGCGGCCTGCCGGTGACGATCCGCCTTCTGGACCCGCCGCTCCATGAATTCCTGCCGCGCGAGGAAGACGAGTTCGAAGACGTTGCCAAAGCGATTGGTGCCAGTGTTGACCATCTGAAACGCCGGGCATCTGAACTGCATGAGTTTAACCCGATGTTGGGTCACCGGGGCTGCCGCCTCGGGATCACCTATCCGGAAATCTATGAAATGCAGGCACGCGCCATCTTTGAAGCCGCAATCGCGGTTGAAGAGGAAACCGGTGAAACGGTTGTTCCTGAAATTATGATCCCGCTTGTGGCAACTCGTAAGGAGTTGGGCATGATGCGTGCTGTTGTTGAAGCTGCCGCAGAAGAGGTTTTCGCAGAGAAGAACCACCGTGTGGAATATATGGTTGGCACCATGATCGAATTGCCACGCGCTGCACTGCAGGCTGGGAAGATTGCGGTTGAGGCAGACTTCTTCTCCTTCGGCACCAACGACCTGACGCAGACCACCATCGGCATCAGCCGCGACGATGCGGGTCGGTTCCTGGATGAATATGTGAAGAAGGATATCTTCGCACAGGACCCGTTCGTTTCCATCGATCAAGAAGGTGTGGGTGAACTTGTGGAAATTGGCGCGGAGCGCGGTCGTTCCACCAAGCCTGACCTGAAGCTGGGAATCTGCGGCGAACACGGTGGCGATCCGGCATCTGTCGAGTTCTGCCACCGCACGGGACTTGATTATGTGTCCTGCTCGCCTTACCGGGTGCCGATCGCACGGCTCGCGGCCGCCCAGGCTGCACTGAAAGACTAAAGATCAGAGGGCCTTCGGGCCCTCCTTACATTTGGGGGATGTATGAAGAAAGTGGGCATTGTACTGGCGCTGGTTTTATTGGCCGCGCTGGCACGGGGAATACTGCATTGGCTAGTTTTCGGGGAAGGGGTTTTCTCGAGTTTTCTTGAGACTCCTGAGGATATCCCACGATTGATTGCCAAGATCATTCTCGACTTGGTTGTTGGGGCAATTGTCGTGCTGTTTGCCCTGCCTTCTGTGCTGCTTAGTCGCAGGCGAATGCCTGTTGTCGTGACGGTGGGAACAGCTGCCCTGGTGCCATGTCTGCTGCTGTTTGGTCTGGAATTCTTCACGGCTAACGGCCTGCCTGAAGCGGCGATCAGACTTTTGGGTATCCTCTTTGTACAAGGATTTTTGGTCGCTGCTGTGGCTCTCAAATACTGGCCAGCGAAAAATAAGGACGCCGTGCAAGACATCTTTGAATAACCGATAGCGCTTTTTATTTAGGTGGCTTGGCCTATCTTCTTTTACGAGGGAGATAATCATGAACCACGCTGAGATTATCGAGACCATCAAGGATCAGGGTTACTTCATCATTGAAGGCCTGATGACGCTTGAGAAAATCGATGCCGCACGGGCAATCCTGGACCCGGTTTTTGCAGAGCAGCGCACGGGCAGGAACCAGTTCGAAGGTTTCAAGACCCAGCGAATTTACTCGCTGCCCAAATATGGCCCGGCGCTTTGGCCTTTTTTCGACAATGAAGACGTCCTGAAGATCATCAAGCCGCTTCTGTGGGGGGATTGCCTGATCACAGCTGCGTTGGCGGCCAATGTGCTGCCAGGCGAACAGCCGCAGGCGTTTCATACCGACGATAGCTTCTATCCCATCCCGCGCCCCCGCAAGGCTTTTTCGGTTGGGGCGATCTGGGCGATGGATGATTTCACGGCTGAAAATGGTGCGACGCAGTTAATCCCATACAGCCACCTGTGGGGTGACGAGCAGCCTGACGGTGTGCTCACGACATTTGAGGCCTTTTCTGTGAAGGAGCCCGGGATGGCCGATGGCTGGGCGACGCCTGAAAATACCAAGATCGTCACGGCAGAAATGCCGAAGGGCTCTGTGCTGATTTTCCTCGGTAACCTATGGCATAGGGCAGGGGGCAACGTATCAGAGGGCTCGCGCCTGGGGTTGTTCCCGCAATATTGTGCCGCCTGGGCGCGGCAGCAGGAGAACTTCTTCCTGTCCATCCCGCGCGAAGATGTAGCAAAGATGCCGGAAAGCATGCAGGCCCTGTTGGGATACCAGATTCACCCACCCTTCATGGGGCATGCAGGCGGGCGGCACCCGGCGAAGCTGTTGAAATGACTAGTTTGCCATTGCCAATACGATAATCAGGATGGAGGCAACAGCGGCGCCAAGGACAAAGAGATTGTGGCGCTCATGTGCTTTGTTCTTTTCCTGCAAGCGTTGTTTCTTGTTTTTGGTCATGACCCTTCCCCGTTTGGAGAATGGCAACACAAGATGAAGAAAAAAACAAGATTTTAAGTGCCGCAGGGCTATTCGGTGCGGCTAAGCACCTCGTCATGCCAAAGGCGCCAATATTTGGCTTCCAATCCCGGGGGCATAAGCCAGAAGGCGTTTGCATTGGTATATTCGTCTGTTTGCCGCAGTCCAGCCAGCAATTCATTGATGCGTGAGATAACAGTGCGGCCCTGGGGTGTGTCATTGCAGGCGATGCCGCCCATGCCGAACTGGCCCTCATGTTCCAGCAACGGGTAATAGCTGTATTCACCGCCATTACCTTCTGTCAGTTCGTTGAAGTGCAGCATGGCGTAATAATCGACAAAATAGTCGAAACGACCTGCATCAAGCATTTTGAACATGCCCTGTGTCAGGCTGGTGCGACCTGACCAGCGGAACATATTCCCCGCATTAGGATCGTTTGCAAAAATATTGTTCAGCCAGCGGCTGTATACCCGGCCTGGCTGAAAAGCGCCCTGTGCAGCGGTATCGGCAATCAATGCCCTGAAATTTATTCGACCATTCGTTTCATGGGGTTTTATCCTGGGCGCGGCTTCTTTTCTGGCAATGATGCCGTGATAGAAGAACAGAAAGGTTGGCGCGCTGAAAACAAGGCCTTCGCGTTGCTCCGGGCTTAGGTCAATACCCTTGTAGGAGGAGGTGGCAAAGCAGGCCTCCATCGTTTTGAGAATAGTGTAGATGCGGACATTCACAACCGCCTGTTCAGTATGTCTGTATTCAGGCATTCCGGCTTGCACAAGGCGCTCACCTGTTTGGGCATAGCCTTTGCCAGCCCACGGTCCTTTGTTGATCCAGGCGGGTTGCCAGTCCAGGTTCAGCCAGGTGATGGTGGGTTTTTCTGCACAATTTGCGGTAGTTGATCCGGCCAGCAGGGCCAGACATAAACTTATTACACCTCGCATTCTGTCGGTGCGCACTTTCTCAATCCCGCTTCAGGTTACAGACGACCTTCCGACCCTAGGTGGCGGAAGTTAAAGAACTGCAAATCGGTGAAGACTATAGCAGGGTAACAGGCTGACCGTTACAGCAAAGCGCGGCATCTTCATGTTCAAGCCGGAAATAGGCAAGGGCCAGGTCGCCATTCGACGTCCGGATCTCACCCGCGGCCTTGCCTGTGTCAGTCTCAATGGCGGTGCCAGCATCTGGTGCACCGCCTTCAACGCGCACGGGCCGCAAGATTTTTTTCAGGTTGGTGCGGTGCTTCATGCGTGCGGTCAGTTCTTGCCCCACATAACAGCCTTTGGTGAAAGACACGCCGTGCAGTCGCTCAGCAGCGGTTTCCAGCCAGAAGTATTTTTCCGGGATCATGTCACGACTGCCATCCGGCACGCCGTGGCGGAGACGGGCCTGTTCATAATCGTCACGGTTAAGGGTGGGAGCATCGGGGCAGCCCGTGGCCACAAGGCGCCAGCCTAAGCCTGCATGCCGGGGGTCTGGAACTGTGATTCCAGGGGCATCGGGCCTTTCAAACGAAACCCAGACGCCCAGTGCTGTCTCATCCGTAATCGTCACATCAGCGCGCAGCTTATACATCATCAGTCGCCGCATCAGGTCTGTCTTGCGCGCAGCTTCAATATCCAGCAACAGGTCATCGCCGTCCGCCATGATGATCATGTCGTACATATATTTGCCCTGGGGCGTCAGGATCGCGGCATAAACGGCCTTGTCTGCGGTTACACCTGTGACGTCATTGGTCACCAGTCCCTGCAGGAAGCTGCGGGTATCAGGGCCTGAAAGACGCAGAATAGCGCGGTGATCAAGATGCAATAGGGGGGCTGACATAATAATCCTATCTGGTGCTGATATTCAGGCTACACATAGCCACTTTATTGCGGCTTTCAAGTTGTAAGGTGAGGCGAAGACCGTTACAACAGCCCTCACGCAGGTATGAAGTAAAAACAGGGATACTCCAATGAACGCGCCCGCCTCCAAAACGCCTCAAAATGCTACCGACCGCCTGGTCATTCGCCAGCCTGATGACTGGCATGTCCATCTGCGTGACGGTTCGATGCTGGAAACTGTGGCGACCTATACGGCGCGCCAGTTCGCCCGGGCGATCATCATGCCAAACCTGACGCCGCCTGTCACGACCGTCGCTGCTGCGGAAGCTTACCGCGACCGCATCCTGGCTGCCGTGCCGGAGGGCACCGAGTTCACGCCGCTGATGACCTGTTACCTGACAGACAGCATCGATCCTGCAGAAGTATCCAAAGGGTTTACCGCAGGCGTATTCACGGCCTGCAAGCTGTATCCGGCGAATGCGACAACCAATTCAAGCTTTGGCGTCAGCGATGTAAAGAACATCTATCCGGTGCTTGAAGAGATGCAACGTATTGGCATGCCACTTCTGGTGCACGGGGAAGTAACAGACAGCCATGTCGATATCTTTGACCGCGAGGCTGTGTTTATCGATCGGGTGATGAAGCACGTCGTTGCGGATTTTCCGGGCCTGAAAGTGGTGTTTGAACATATCACTACAGCAGAAGCGGCAGCCTTCGTGATGGAAAGCGCTGCCAACATCGGCGCAACCATTACACCACAGCACCTTGCCTACAACAGGAATGCCATGCTGGTGGGCGGCATCAAACCGCACTTCTATTGCCTGCCGGTTATAAAACGGGAAGAACACCGTCTGGCACTCAGGAAAGCTGCCACATCCGGTTCGCCCAAGTTCTTCCTGGGAACCGATAGCGCGCCTCATACCAAGGATGCCAAGGAAAATGCCTGCGGCTGCGCAGGCGTGTTCAACGCACCTTTCGCCATGGAAAGCTACGCCAATACATTCGAAGAAGAAGGCGCGCTGGATAAGCTTGAAGCCTTTGCCTCAGAGAATGGGCCGAAGTTTTATGGCCTGCCACTCAATGAGCGCCGTATTGTCTTGGAGCGGGCACCAGTGGCCGTGCCGGACCATGTCGAAGGAAACGGCAATCGTCTTGTACCTTTCCTGGCCGGCGAAACACTCAGCTGGCGGTTCGCCGGCATTGTGGACGCCTAATCAGGCAGGGCCGGGGGACGAGTAGGGGTGATCAGCGGGCTGGCATATGTACTTTGGGGCATGGCATTTGGCTTTGCCCTGTCTGCCCCAATTGGTCCCGTGAATATCATTTGTCTTCGGCGCAGCCTTTTCGGGCGCGCGCGTGACGGATTTGCCATCGGATCGGGTGCAGCGCTCGGCGATGCCTTCTATGCCGGGCTTGCCGCGCTTGGGCTCAATGCCTTTCTTGCGCTGATTGACAGCTATGACACGGCGCTGCGCCTTGTCGGGGCAATAATCATGCTTGTGTTTGCTGTACGAATCTGGCGTGCCCACCCCCACCTGGACCGGGAGCCCATGGAGGGCGGTGTGAAACGGGGCATGATTGGCGCGCTTGTGCTGACGCTCACAAACCCGGGCGTGTTCTTTGGCTTTCTTGGCATGTATGCCCTTGCCGGAATTGGTGATCTGGGTGCGGCTTCCGGGCATGCAACAAGTGACGCCGTCATGCTGATCCTTGGTGTGTTCATGGGCAGTTGCTGTTGGTGGGCGCTTCTTGTCGGTATTGGTCGATATTTGCGGGACAAGGTCAATGACAACCTGCTCACCATAATCAACCATGTTTCTGCTGCCATCATTGGGCTTTTTGCCTTGGGAACGCTATTCAGCCTCCTCCCGATGTGATCAATGATGACGTTTTTGTGAAAATTCAGCGGAAATTTCATGCCGAAACAAGTATTTGAGTAACTTTGATTGCTTGATCGCGACAGATTCGCGTTCTATAGTTGCCACGAACTTGAAGTGTTGCTCACCAGCTTTCTGATTTAGGGGGAGGCAGGGGAGCGATAGTACACGTATAAAACGCGGGAAATCCCCGCTCCGTTGGAGGGAGCAATAATGACGTCCGAGCGCCTGGGCAAGAATATCGCCATCATTTCCGCGGCTGCACTGATTTTGGCAGCCTGTTCATCCACACCTGCGCCTGAGAAGGATACATCCTCCACGGACATGTCGACCGAAGAGACGCAGGCGAGCACAGGTCAGCCTGATCGTGTGACGACTCCAGAGTTGAGCGCTGAAGAACTTGACGCCCAAGAATGGGGTGGAATGAGCCAGCGCGGTCTGGATATTTATGCTGGTAGTGACCGCGTCTTTTTTGAATACGACAGTTCTGAGATTACAGCGGAAGCGCGTGTAACACTTATGAAGCAAGCACAGTGGCTGCTGCATTACCCACGTGTTCGCATTAGTGTCGAAGGTCACTGTGATGAGCGTGGTACCCGCGAATATAACCTCGCGCTGGGCGAGCGTCGCGCGACCGCCGTTAAGAATTATCTGATCGCCCTTGGCGTTCCAGCTTCCCGCATGAACACCATCAGCTACGGCAAGGAACGCCCTGCTGTTGTTGGTAACGGTGAAAGCACCTGGAGCCAGAACCGTCGCGGTGTGCTCCGCGTCCAGTAAGCC
>Ga0070726_10001791_pt1 | contig 20587 bp, 17 predicted proteins | sample tdAd471_FD_67275 | JGI IMG/M metagenome (GOLD analysis project Ga0070726, IMG submission 67275) | Marine sediment microbial communities from the Atlantic coast under amendment with organic carbon and nitrate - tdAd47.1 | ecosystem: Environmental > Aquatic > Marine > Coastal > Sediment | place... | reverse complement strand
CGGTGCTTCGGCGTTCAACGGCGGCCTCCTCGAAGCCCAGCCTAACCGCGGGGGGCGCGGCGGGCCGCGGGGTAGACTGCGCCCAAAGGGAGTCGTCATGATCCGACCGTGGCTGTTCGTCCTGGGCTTCGCGCTGGCCCTCCCCGCCGTCGCTGACGTCGCCCCCCCCTCGGGGCAGAAGCGCGTCCGGGGGCGGCTGGCGTTCACCAACCTGGGGGCGTTCCCGGACTACCGGTTCGTGCTCGTCGAGCTCTCGGGCCCGAGGGAGGGCGAGCTCCCCGACGCGGTCCTCGTCGAGGAGGGCAAGCCGATCGAGCAGATCTCCTACCGCTGGTTCCGTCCGGTCCTGTTCGCGGTCAAGGGCCCGCTCCCCAGCCACCTCGGCGCGGTCGCCGAGGACCCCGACGCCGTGTCTCACCTCCAGGCCCTGGGCACCGGGCCCTCGCTCGTGCCCTCGGGGGCCGCTGCGAGCCACGTCCTGGTGACCTACGAGATCACGGGGGTCGGCGAGGACGGGATCACGTTCACCCGGCGGAGCGTGGAGGGTCAGGACGCCGACGGGAACCCGGCGTCCCTGGCGGGGATCCCCTGGGGCTGGCCGCTGGGGCTGGCCGTGGGAGCGCTGGGGCTGTTGGTGGCCGTCGTGGTGTGGCGCAAGCGCAAGGCGCCCAGCGCGGCCGCGGAGCCTGCCGCGTGAGCGACCCTGCCGAGCTGGGGTGGCCCGTCGACGCTCCGTTCCTGCTTCGCTGGACGGTGGGCTCCGCGGACATAGACGACCTGGAGCACGTGTCGAACGTGCGCTATCTGCACTGGATGAACCAGGCCGCCAAGGCGCACTCCGAGGCCCTGGGGTTCGACGTCCCCCGCTACCGGGAGGTGGGCGGAGTGTTCGTGGTGCGCCGCCATGAGATCGAATACCTCGAGCCGGGGCTCGCCGGCGACGAGCTCGTCGTCGCGACCTGGCCCTCGGGGCTGCGCCGAAGCGTGGCCGAGCGCCGCCACGAGGTGCGCCGGCTGCGCGACGGCAAGCTGCTCACCCGCGGGGTGAACCTGTGGGTCTTCGTCGACCTCGAGAGCGGGAAGCCCAAGCGGATCCCGCCGGTCGTGGTGGAGACCTTCGACCCGGCGCAGTGGCCGGCCCGCGAGGGAGCCTAGCCCTCGCTGGAGACGACGCCGAATCGCTCGGCGTAGTCCTCCATGCTGGCCACGATCACTTCGCGCGCCGCCTCGGCGCCGTAGGTCCCGTCGAAACGAATCGTGGGTTCGGCTCCAGAGGAGGGGTCGAGCTTGTAGGTCGCGAAGTAGTGGCGCAGGCGTTCGATCAGGGTCGGCGGAGCCTGCTCGAGCTCGCTCACCTCACCGTAGATGGGGTCGTTCTCGAGCACGGCGATGATCTTGTCGTCGGCTTCGCCGCCGTCGATCATGCGCAGCCCGCCGATCACTCGCGCGTCGACCAGGATCTCGGCGCGCGTGATCGGGCGCTCGGCGAGGACGCAGATATCCAGCGGGTCGCCATCGCCCCGGTCGGAGCTGGGAGAGAGCGCCTGAACCCTGGCTCCGCAGTAAGTCTGGGGGACGAACCCATAGAGGGTAGGGACCTGCGAGGAGTAGCGCTGGGGGCGGTCGACGCGCAGGTAGCCGGTCGCCTTGTCGATCTCGTATTTCACCGCGTCGAAGGGGGTGATCTCGACGTAGGCGTTGACCACCCGCGGGGCGTCGGGGCCGACAGGGACTCCATGCCAGGGGTGGGGGCGCCAGCGGAAGTAGCTGCTCATGAGCGGGATTCTACGGTGCCGCTCGGGAGATTGCCGCGCGGCGCCCGAGCCCGATCTTCGCTATCGTGCGGCATGGACTCGCTGCAGCCCAACGTCGACGAGCGCGAGATCTTCACGCGGGGACCCGTCGTGGTCTTCAAGTGGCGCAACGAACCCGGTTGGCCGGTCGACTACGCCTCGCGCAACGTGCTCGACGTGTTCGGCTACACCACGGACGCGTTCGTCAGCGGCGAGGTCGCCTACAGCGACCTGGTCGACTCCGAGGACCTGAAGCGGGTCGGCGCGGAGGTTCAGGCGGCCTGCGAGGCAGGGGCGAGCGAGTTCACCCACGAGCCCTACCGGGTGCGCCGCGCGGACGGGCAGCAGATCTGGCTCTTCGACCACACCAACTTGATCCGCGACGAGGCGGGCGAGATCACCCACTTCCACGGCTACGTGATCGACATCACCGCTCAGGTCGAGGCCCAGGAAGAGAACCGGCGGCTGGCGCAGCAGCTGCTCCAGGCGCAGAAGCTCGAGAGCCTGGGGATCCTCGCCGGGGGGTTGGCGCACGACTTCAACAACGTGCTGACCGGGGTCATGGGGCACGCGGCGTTGGCCAGGTTCGCCCACGAGGACGGTCGCCCGGAGCAGGCGCTGGAGTCCATGGAGCAGGTCGAGGCGCTCTCGCTGCAGGCCGCCGACCTCTGCAAGCAGCTCCTCGCCTACTCCGGGCGGGGGAAGTTCGTGGTTCGGCCGCTGGACGTGTCGCGGGTGGTGCGCGAGGTCGCGAGCATGCTCCAGGTCGCGATCAGCAAGAAGGCCGAGCTCGTGCTCGAGCTGCCCGAGGGGCTGACCGCGATCCTCGGCGACCGGGCGCAGCTGCAACAGATCGTGATGAACCTGCTCTCCAACGCCTCGGACGCGCTGGGCGAGGCGTCCGGGACGATCCAGGTGCGGGTCTCCGAGCGTGAGGTCGGCGCCGCGGAGCTCGCGGAGCTGACCCCCGGCTGCGGTCCGCTGGAGCCTGGGCGCTACCTGAGCCTGCTGGTCGAGGACGACGGCGTGGGCATGAGCGCCGAGACCAAGGAGCGGCTGTTCGAGCCGTTCTACACGACCAAGTTCGCGGGGCGCGGGCTCGGGCTGGCGGCGGTGCTGGGGATCATCCGCAGTCACCAAGGGGGGATCTTCCTCCGCTCGCGCGAGGGCGAGGGCACCCGCTTCGAGTTGGTGTTTCCGCCCTGCGACGCGCCCGCCCTCCCCGACCACGAGCCGGAGGTCAGCGACCGACCCCTGCCCAAAGGGGGCGGGACCGTGCTCCTCGTCGACGACGAGGCGATCCTGCGCCAGGTGGGCGGGCGCTTGCTCGGCCTGTTGGGCTACGAGGTCGAGCTCGCCGTGGACGGCATGGACGCGCTGGAGAAGCTGCGCGACCACGGAGAGCGCTACCGCTTCGTGGTCCTCGATCAGGCCATGCCCAGGCTCAGCGGGCGCGAGACCCTGCAGGAGCTGCGCCAGCTCCTCCCCGAGCTCCCGGTGATCCTCTGCAGCGGCTACAACCAGGAGCAGGCCATCGACGCCGATCAGGAGGGGGCGTCGCTGGAGTTCCTGCAGAAGCCCTACCGCCTGGAGCAGCTCACCCGAGCGATCGAGCGCGCGACCGGGGGGTCGAAGTAGACGGCGCGCTGAGGGACGACGGCTGACCGCGATCGGGAGCTACGAGGTCCGCGAGGAGCTGGGGCGCGGAGGGTTTGGGACGGTCTACCGCGCCTACGACCCGCGGCTCAAGCGCGAGGTCGCGATCAAGCTCCTCCAGCGGGCGGCGAGCCCTGCGGCCCTGGTGCGCTTTGCTCGCGAGGCGAACACCCTCGCCCGCCTCCGGCACCGCAACGTGCTCCCGATCCACGAGGTCGGTGAGCTCAACGGTCAGCCTTACCTCGTCGTGCCCCTGGCGCTGACCTCCCTCGACGACGTCCTCGAGCGTGAAGGACCCCTCGACCCGGAGCGGGTCGCGATCTGCGGGGCCAAGCTCGCGCGCGCGCTGGACTTCGTGCATCAAGCAGGCGTCCTGCACCGCGACGTGAAGCCGGCGAACGTGCTGCTCCTCGACGAGGAGCCGGTGCTCGCCGACTTCGGCCTGACCAAGGACCTCGCGGCCCCCGAAGACCACCTCTCGCAGACCGGGGCGATGCACGGGTCCCCCGGCTATTGGTCCCCCGAGCAGGCCAGCGGGCTGCGCCACGACCTCGGCCCGGCGACCGACGTCTACTCGCTGGGAGCGACCCTCTACGCGCTGCTCACGGGCAGGCCACCCTGCTGGGGCGACACGATCACCAAGGTCGCCGAGCGCACCTTGCACCAGCCGCCGCTGCGCCCGTCGCGCCTGCGGCCGGGGATCGGGCGCGCGCTGGAGGACCTGGTCCTCCGCTGCCTGGAGAAGGAGCCTGCCCGGCGACCGAGCAGCGCGGCGGAGGTGGCCAGCGCGCTGGAGGCGATCGTCGTCGCAGAGACCGCGCGCGGGTCGCGCGGAGGTTTGCTGTTGCCCCTGCTCGCGGCCGGCGCGGCGTTGGCGTTCGCCCTGGGGGGCGCGTGGGTGCTGCTCGCGCCGGGCAGCGCCCCGGCCCCGCAGCGGCCAACCCCTGACCGACCGCGGATCGACTGGGTGGCGACCGGTCACGAGCAGCTCGAGCGAGGTGACCTGGAGGGGGTCGCCGCGAGCCTCGAGCGGGCGCTCGCCGACGACCCCTCCGACGTCGCGGCGCACGCGCTCTCGGCCTGGCGTTGGCTGGCCCTCGACGATCCGCCGCGCGCGCGCGCCGACGCCGAGCGCGCGTTGGAGCTCGAGCCGGGCAACGAGTTCGCTCGGGCGGCGCGGATCGACGTGCTCCTGACCCAGGGGTCGCTGCGCGAGGGCCTCGCTGCGAGCGAGGCTCTGCTGGCCGCCGTCCCCGACTCGGCGTGGGGGCACTGCCTGCGCAGTCGTGCGCTGCAAGCGCTGGGGCAGGGGACCGAGGCGCTGCAGGAGGCGGAGCAGGCGCAGCTGCTACGCCCGCGTTGGGTGGAGGGAGCCCTCGCAGAAGCTCGAGCGCGGTTGCAGCTCGAGGACGCTGACGGCGCGCGCGGCGCGGCGCGGCGAGCCTGGTCCCTGGCCACCGGGAACCCGCGGGCGCTGATGCTCCGGGCCCGCGCCGAGCTCCTCGCCGGAGACCCCGAGGCGGCGCTGGGCACCGCCGACGAGCTGCTCGGGCACCACCCGCGGTTGCCGGCGGCCTACACCCTGCGCGCGATCGTGTTCCAGCAGCGCGGCGACCTCGAGGCCGCGCGGCGAGACGCCGACCACGCCCTCGAGTTGGCGCCGAACTCCGCCCGGGTGTGGGGCGGGCGCGGGGTGATCGCCTGGGCCGAGCAAGACTGGGAGGCCGCCCTCTCCGACTACACGCGGGCGCTGGAGCTGGCGCCCGATCTGCGCGAGGTGCGGCAGTCCCGCGCGCTGATCCACGTCAACCGCCAGGACTTCCCCGCCGCCATCGCCGACTACGACCACCTGTTGCGGGTCGACCCCGAGCTGGGGCTGATCTACAGCCTGAGGGCGGCGTCCAAGATCGGCGTCGGTGACTACGAAGGGGCGGCCGAGGACTACTACGCGCACCTGCGCTACGACCCCAACAACCCGATCACCTGGGAGACCCTGGGGATCCTCGAGCGCTTCGCCGGGGACACCCAGGAGGCGTTGGCCGCCTTCGATCGCGCTGTCGAGATCGAGCCGACCGCCAACCGACTGGTGCAGCGCGCGGCGGCGCGCCAGGAGCTCGGGCAGCTGGCGGAGGTGCGCGCGGACCTCGAGCGTGCGCTGCAGCTCGAGCCGGGGCACGAGGAGGCCCAACGATTGCTGCGTGGTCTGAGCGCGGAGTGAGCTCAGCGCGGCTCGGGCGGGGCCGGCCACCTGCGCTTGCCCTCGAGCCAACGCTCGTCCACGGGGAGCAGGGCGTCGGTCTCGAAGCGCGCGATCGCCGCGCGGCAGGTCGGCTCCCAGTCGAGGGGCATGTCCCAGGAGGTCACGTGTTCGTCGAGCAAGGCCGTCGCCTCCTCGGGGCTGCCGGCGCGGAGCATGGAGCGGAGGCTGTCGAACAGCAGGTCTCGCTCATGCTCCAGGCTCCCTGCGCGCCCGCGCTGAGCCTCACCCCAGCGAGCCCAGGCCGCTCGGTGGGCGGGGACCCCGCGCTCGAGGTCCCGGTTCCAGAGCAGCGCCTGGGCCAGCGCCAGCTCGACCCACGGGCTCTGCGGGTCGAGGGCGCGCGCTTCCTTGGTGAGGGCCAGCTTGCGCGACGGGTCGGAGACCTCGTCGGCGCACTCGACCAGCGCGCGGGCGCGGGTCACGGGGCCCAGCTCGCTTCCGCGCGCGAGGGAGAGGAGGGTGGTCACGCTCGAGTCGTCCTCGCGAAGCGCCCGCGGGAGCTCCAGTTGCCTGCGCGCGCGGAGGTAGCTCAGGGCCGGGCTGGCCCGCAGGCCCGAGGTGCGGTCGCCGTCCTGGTCGAAGGCATGAACCAGGCCGTCGACGTCCACGTCCAGGTTCACCAGGGCCACCAGCCCGCGTAGCATTTGACCCGACGGGAACCGCTCCTCGCGGTTCTTCGCCCAGTAGAGTGACTCGCAGAGCCGCTCCGCGAGTCGCTCGTCGCTGGGCCGCGCTCCGCAGCGCGCGAGGTCCTCGAGCAGCGCCAGGCCCACGAGATCCCAGCGCACGTCGGGTTCGCGGAGGGCGCGGACCAGCCGGTCGGCGAAGGCCGTGTGGTCGGGGTCGTCGGGGCTCAGGGCGCCGTAGAGCCTGGGGGTCAGGTCCTGCAGCGCCCGGAGGTCGACGGCGTCTGCCGAGAGCAGCGCCTGAGCCGAGGACAGCGCCTCCTGCTCGTCGGCGGTCAGCGGTCGCGGGCTCGGGGCGGAGTCTACGACGACCTCGGCCGGCTGGGCCTCGGCCGACGGCCGAGGGGTAGACGCGGTGCTCGCTGCGGGCGACAGCACTCCGTGCCAGGCCAGCGCGCCGAGGGCCACCACCAGCGCGGCGACCCCGAGGGCCAGCGGCAGCGCCAGGGAGCGTCGGGGCCGCGGGGCGGCCTCGCCGCGGAGCCAGCCGTCGAGGGCGGCGCAGAGCGCCGCGCCGTCGGGGAAGCGTCGCTTCGGGTCTACCTCCAGGGCGCGCATGCAGAGCTGGGAGAGCTCGCGGGGGACCCCGGGCTGCTTCTGATGAGGGCTGGGGAAGCGCCGCGAGTCGGGCGCCAGGAGGCCGGGCATGCCGACGTGGGCGAAGGGATGCTCGCCACAGAGCGTCTCGTAGAGCACGACTCCGAGGGCGTAGACGTCCGCAGCGCCCGTCGCGCGGTGTCCGCCGTGAGCCAGCTCCGGCGCCATGTAGAGCGGGGTGCCCAGCATCGCGTTGCTGAGGGTCATGCGCTCGAAGTCCCCGGCGCTGGCGAGGCCGAAGTCGGCGAGGAGCACCGTATCCTCCGGGGTCACGAGCACGTTCTCGGGTTTCACGTCGCGGTGGATCACGCCCTGGGCGTGGGCGTGGCCCAGGGCGGCGGCCACGTCGCGGAGGGCTGCGATCTGCTTCCGCAGAGGCCAGCGCGGGAGCGCTTCGCTCAGGGTTCGTGCGCCGTCGACGAGGTGGTAGGCGAGGAACGGTTGGTTCCCCACGACCCCCGCGTCGTGCACCGGCACGATGTTTGGGTGGCGGAGCTCGGCCGTGATCTGGCCCTCGCGGCGAAAACGCTCCAGGCGGCGCGAGTCCTGGGTGGTGGGACCCAGCTTGAGCGCGACCACCCGCCCCGACTCCCCGCGCCGCGCCCGGTAGACCCGCCCCATGCCGCCCTGTCCGATCTGCTCGAGCAGGACGTAGTCACCCAACGCGCGCGGTGGCGGAGGGCTCAGGGGTCGGGCCAGTCGGTGTGCACGTGTGACGATGACCGCGCCAGTTGGCGCGAGCAAGCGTCCGCGGTGCGCAGCCCGAGTCGGGTAGGATCCCGCCATGGCATGGATCGAGACGGTCGCCCCTGAGGCGGCGCAGGGGCTGTTGAAGCGGCTCTACGACCAGGCCCTGCAGCGGGCGGGGAAGGTCTTCAACGTGATTCGGGTGCAGAGCCCGCGCCCGCACACGCTGCAGGCGTCCACGCGGCTCTACGCCGAGGTCATGCACTCGCCTCGCAGTCCGCTGACGCGGGCTCAGCGGGAGCTGCTGGCGACGGTGGTCTCGTCGATCAACGGCTGCCACTACTGAACGCGCGCCCATGCAGACGACCTCCGTGCCGAGGTCGTCGACCGGGCGGAGGGCGCAGCCCTCGCTGACGCAGCCTCCCGTGACTTTCGCCAGGCCGAGCTGAGCCCGGCCGACCGGGCGATGCTCGAGTTCGCGGAGGCCTTGACCCTGCGCCCGAGGGAGATGCGGGAGGCGCACGTGCGAGCGTTGCGTGAGGCCGGCTTCAGCGACGTGGCGATCCACGACGTGGTGCAGGTGACCGCGTTGTTCAACTACTACAACCGAATCGCCGACGGGTTGGGGATCGGCGACGAGCAGGAGTGGAGCGACTAGGCGAGGCTCGTCCAACCGTCAGTCGACGGTGATCGACTTGGACACGTTCTTCGGTACGTCCGGGTGCACGCCGTGGTTCTCCACGTGGTGCTTGTTGAGGTACTTCATCTTCGCGATGGACATGTCGAAGGCGAGCAGCTGCAGGACCACCGCTACCTGGTAGGGGTAGAGGTTGGCGTCGAAGAGCTTGGGCACGCGCACGTAGCGCGAGTAGTAGTCCTGGACCGCCGCGGGGCGGCCCTCGATCGCCTTGCGCAGGTCCTCGTCGTCCTGGGCGATGAGGATGATGTCGGCCCCGCGGATCTTGTGGGTGTGGATCTGGCTGATCGTGATCTTCACGTCGCGCTCGACCGGAGCGCAGAGGAAGATCAGCGGGTAATTGCTGAAGTAGCGCTCGAGGTTCACGTGCTCGCGGTAGCGGGCGTGGACGTCCTCGACGTCTGCGAGCTCTTCGCCGGCGAGGGCCTGGCCGGGGTCGAAGTCGCGGAACCCGATGCCCTTGAACAGCTCGAGCATGTCCTCCAGCCGCTTGGGGCCTCCGCTCGGGCCGTTGAACTTGTGCTCGCACACCTCCTGGAAGAAGTGGAAGGCGTCGCTCAAGACGCGCTCCAGGTCGCTGAGCGAGTAGATCGTGTTCTTCCCCAGGATCGTGTTCGGCCCGTGCTTGAAGTCCGCCGAGTCGTAGCCCTCGCAGTGGTTGAGCACGACCTCGCGCACCTTGAGCGCGCCCTCCTTGGCCATGCCGATCAAGGAGGTCCCCAGGATGTGGATCGAGGGCTTGAGGAAGAGCTTGAGCGCCACCTCCGAGACGACCTCCTCCACGCTGCGGAGGGTGAAGTCGAGGGCGGACTTGACCTTGAGCATTTCGGCGCGCACCGCCTCGAGGGGCATCACCGAGGCGCAGGCCAGGGTGTGGAACAGGGCCAGCTGGCTGATGAACGACTTGGTCGCGGCGACCGCGATCTCGGGCCCGCAGAGGATCGGGAGGAAGAAGTCGGACTTCTCCTGGGGGATCGTGGAGAGCTCGTTGTTCACCAGGGACACCAGGCGGATCCCCTCGCCGTAGCGGCGGCGAACGTCGTTGAAGATATCCAGCAGGTCCTTGGTCTCCCCCGACTGGGTCACCCCGATGAGCACGTCGTGGTCGGTGAGCGCGTTGAGGTACATCGAGCGGAACTGGCCCGGGTTGACGGGCACGATGGCGAGGCCGGCGATGCTGTTGAAGAACGTGGCCCCCACCAGCGAGGCGTGGTACGAGGTCCCCGCGCCGATGGCGAACACCCGGCCGCCCTGCTCCTTGCAGCGGCGGATCAAACCGGTCAGCTCGTTGCGGAACCAGGTGACCTTCCGCTTCTTCTTCCACACGATCACGCGGTCGAGGAGCCAGAGGTCGCTCAGCCGCCGCGGGTCGAGCTCGAGCAGCTCGCCCAGGAGCAGCGCCTCGTCGGAGTTGAAGGCCACCGGGGGGAGCCGGTCGAGGGCCGGGCGCGCGTCCGCCTGGAGCGCGCGAAAGTCCTCGCGCTCGAGGAGCGCGCCCAGGGCCGCCTCCAGCGCCGGGCGCTCGAAGATGTCGTAGAGCCGCAGGAGCTCGAACACGATCTCCTTGCACGCCGGGCGGTGGGCTTCGAACACCCGGAACAGGTCGTCCTCGTGCTCCTCGGGGAAGTAATACTGGATCAGCCGGTCGAGGTTCTCCCCGGTGCTGTAGATCTCCTGGTGCATGAAGAAGCGGTAACGGCTCTTGAGGGTCACGTCGGCCACGTTGAGCCGCGAGCGGCGGAGGCCAGGCTTGGACTCTCGCGCCGCCGTGAGCGAGAACACGCGGTAGTCGTCTTCGGTGAAGTAGAGCCCTTCGCCTTCGGAGAGCGGGATCAAGAACCGGGTCTTGGAGAGCACCGACGTCAGGTCGGAGGAGACGACCACGAACGCGCCGTGCGCGTCGCTGCCCTGGCCTGCGTAGAGCGAGGATCCGGCCTTGATCGCGAACACCCCCGGGAGGTCGGGGAAGGCGAGGCACGCCGCGTAGCTCCCCTCGACGCGGTGTTGCGTGCGGCGGATCGCGTCGATCACCAGCGCGATCTTCGCCGCGTCGTCGGCGGGGGGGCGCTCCCGGGCGAGCTCGTCGTACTCGTGCTCGACGACGTGCACGAGCATTTCGCCGTCGTTGTCCGAGCGCACCTGGTGGTGGTGCTCGGCGAGGAACTCCTTCAGCTGGTCGGTGTTCGAGATGTTCCCGTTGTGCGCTCCGACGAGGTGCAGCCGGCAGTGGACCTCGTGGGGCTGGGCGTTGGTGTTGGTCACCGAGCCGTAGGTCGCCCAGCGGACCTGGCCAATGAAGCGCTGGCCCGCGCGCTTCTCCAGCTCCAACTGCTGGATCACCTGCGAGGGGGCGCCGACGCGCTTCTCGAGGGTCACCTGGCCGTCGGCGTCGAGGAAGGCGGCACCGGTCGAGTCGTAGCCCCGGTACTCCAGCTTGCGCAGCAGGGCGGCGGCCTCCTCGCCCAGCGCCGCGTTCGCTTTCCCGTAGACCAGCCCGACCACCCCGCACATGAGGACCTCCTCGGCCCGGGGATCCTATGCCCATCCGCGCCTGGCGACAAAGCGCGGAGGGGCGAGGGGAAGCGGAGGCGCGTATCCTGGCCCCGGCAAGCCAGGAGCCAGGGAGGAGCGGGCCGTGAGCGCGTTGACCAACGAGCAGTTCGATTCGATTCGCTGCGCCCAGTGCGGGCAGAAGTTTCGCACCTACGACAAGCCGGGTCAGAGCGGCCAGCCTCACGAGGCGCCCTACGTGGACGGCGGTCTGATCTCGTTCCACGACGACGAGCTCGGGGGAGAGGTCTACTACCACGGCTACGTAGGGCAGCGCGGCACCTGCTGGGCCAAGGCGCACCCGGAGCTCAACGCCTAGGGCCTGTCCCGCGATGGACGCCGCGGCGTCACTTGCCCTCGTCGTCGCGCAGCGTTGCTCGTCGGTCACACTGCGCTGCATTGCTGAAGCCTCCTCGCGCCTTGCCAGCGACGACGAGTGCTGCGCGCTGGCACGACGTCCCTCGCGGGACAGGCCCTGGCGGTTCAGCGGTCTTTTACGTTTTCGCCACAATTGCGCCAGGTCCCGGGACCCGGGGCCTCCCGCGCTCTCCCTCCGGCGCTTCTCCGCGCTCCAGCGTGGCTACGTCAAGGCTTAGCCTCGTCCGGCCTGGCGGAACGACGCGTGCACTGCACCGGGCGGAGGGTCCCATGAAACCCAGCGTCCTGTTCCTCGCCCTGGCGTGCGCCGTCTGCGGCTGCAGCACGAGCGAGCGCTCGAGCTCGAGCACCACCGGCGTCGCGAGCACCACCACCGCGACCACCGGGTCGGTAGGCTCCGTCACCTCCAGCAGCAGCGGCACCTCCGCGACCACCACGCCGCCGCCGCCGCCCAGCTACCAGGCCGTGGGCTTCGACGTGCTGGACGAGGGCCAGTCCACCCTGCGCGCCGGGCTCGGGGCGCACGAGGTGCAGGTGGGGAACGACGCCGACTGGGCGGCGTTCTGGCCGACCCACGCCTCGACCCGTCCGCCGGCGGTGGACTTCACCCAGGCGTGTGTCGTCGGGACCTTCATGGGTCAGGTCAACACCGGTGGCTACGCGACCGAGGTGATCAACGTGTGGCGCGACGCCAACTCCGAGGACCTGCGGGCGCTGGTGCGGAGCTTTCGGCCGGGCGACTGGCGGCCGGTGCCGAGCGTGATCACCAGCCCGTATCAGCTGGTGGAGTGCGACACCGCGGTCACCGGTCAGGGCTCGCTGACCATCGGGCGACAGGCGCTGCTCGACTTCGAGACCCTCGCCGCTGGCAGCAACTCGGCGCTGGGCGCTGGCAACCCCGCCTACCCCGGAGGGCTCTACGTCTTCCGCGACGACGCCGCCTACACCGCGTTCTACGCCCAGATCCAGCCCGGGGTCCGCCCTCCGCCCGTCAACTTCGCGGTCGAGCACGTGGTCGCGGTGCTCGGCCCCTACGTCCCCAGCTTCGGCAACAGCGTCGAGACCCTGCGCCTGGTGCACGACGTGGCCAGCGATCAGATCCGGGTCCGCTTCCGGGTGAACCCCTACCGCGGTGGCGCGGCTCCGCCGCCAGCGACCGAGACCCCGTTCCAGCTGCTGCGGGTGAGCCCTGCCAGCGGTGCGGTGCGCGCTGAGCTGGAGACCCCGCTGACCCTGCCGACGCCGACCGCGGGCCTCGCCCGCACCTTCACGGCGCCGGCCGAGAGCCGGGTCGTGCGCGACGCGGCGGAGTTCGCCGCGCTGTGGGCGGCCAACGTGGGCGGCGCGCCCCCCACCGTCGACTTCGCCGTCGACCAGGTGCTGATCCACCTCGAGCCCGGCGGCAGCAGCCGCAGCGCGACCGTCGCGCGCGCCGTCCTGCTCGAGGACGACGAGCTCGCGGTGACCGTCACCACCCGGCTGAGCTCCCCCACCCGCGACGGGCGCTACTCGCTGGTCGTCGTGCCCAAGACCTTCGGACCGGTGGGCTTCGAGCTGGTGGACGTCACCCCCCGCCCCTAGCGTCTCGCCTGAAATGGAAGGCGAGACGCTACGCCACGCACGTGACCGACAGCGCACGACTTAGCGCGGCCCAGGGCTTGCACGGGCGGGGGTTATGAAGCGCCTGCTCAGCCTGCTCCTGGCCCTCTTGCTCCTCGCGACCGCCGCCCGCGCCGACGACGACGTGCTGCTCCAGGGCTTCTACTGGAACTGTCCTCAGGACTGGTGGGTCGAGCTCGCGGGCAAGGTCGACTCGCTGAAGGCCGCGGGGTTCACCGCGGTGTGGCTGCCCCCGGCCCAGAAGGGCGCCGGCGGGCGCGAAGCCATGGGCTACGACGTGTTCGACCACTACGACCTCGGCGAATACGACCAGAAGGGGGCCGTCCCCACGCGCTTCGGGACCAAGGCCCAGCTGAAGCGGCTGGTCGAGGCCTTCCACCAGGCCAAGATCGAGGTCTACGCCGACCTGGTGCTGAACCACATGACCGGGGGTCAGCTGGTCGACAACCCGCTCAAGGGCACCCAGACCTGGTCCAAGTTCACCTACCCCCACGGCAAGTTCGAGAAGTCATGGACGGACTTCCACCCCTGCCCCGATCACCCCGACGAGGACGCGCCGTACCACGACAACGTGTTCGGCGAGGACCTCTGCCACGAGAACGAGCGCGTCCGTCGCGAGCTGATCGAGTGGGGCGACTGGCTGACCACCGAGATCGGCTTCGACGGCTACCGCCTCGACTTCGTCAACGCCATCGACCCCCGCTTCCTCAAGACCTTCCTCAACGCCAAGGCGATGAAGGGGAAGTTCGCGGTCGGTGAGCTGTGGCACGGCGACAAGCGCGTGCTCGCCAAGTGGGTGGAGGACACGGGCGCGAGCGTGTTCGACTTCAACCTCTTCTACCGGCTGCAAGGCATGTGCAACGGGCAAGGCGCCTTCGACATGCGCCAGCTCGCCAGCGAGGGCTACTTCAGGATCAACCCCTTCAAGGCGGTGACCTTCGTCGAGAACCACGACACCGCCCGCAAGGAGCCGGTGATCCACGACAAGATCCTCGCCTACGCCTTCGTGCTCACCATGGAGGGCCGCCCCTGCGTCTACTACGAGGACTACGCGGTCCACGGGCTCAAGCCCAAGATCGACCCGCTGATCGCGGCGCGCCGCAAGCTGGCGGGAGGCTCGAGTACGGTCTTGCACCAGGACGAAGACCTGCTGATCGTGCAGCGCAACGGGCACGGCGACCGCCCGGGTCTGATCCTCGTGCTCAACGACGGCAACCAGCCGCGCGACGCGTGGGTGACCTGCAAGTGGGCGGACACGGTGCTGGTCGATCACGCGGGCGGCCAGGCGGACGTCCGCGCCCACGCCGATCGGCGCGTGCAGCTCGCCGTCCCGGCTCGCGGCTATGCGGTCTACGCGCCGCGGCTCGAGGCCACCGCGAGCGGCGGGCTCAGCGGGGCGCTGGGGCAGTAGCCTCGAGGGTCCCCCGCTCCTCGCGCAGCCAGCGCAGGACCTGCAGCTCGAGGTCCTTCAGCGCGTGGGGCAAGAGCGCCTCCCGCACGGAGGCGTAGGCGCCCTCGTCGAGGGTGTAGGGGTAGAGGAAGAAGAACCCGCTCAGGCTCCAGCCCCGCTCGGGGTCGTTGAGCGAGCGTTGCTCGACCGCGGCGAACTCGCGGGCGAGGAGCGCGCGCCTCCCCTGGACGTCGACCACCGTGACCCGCACCCGGAGACCGACCTCGAACACCTCGTCCGCGATCATGACCACCGGGAACAGGCCGGGCCCGTAGAACAAGAGGGCGTTGGCGATCCACCAGCCGCCGTCGCGCTCGACCCAGGCCACCCGCTGGTCGAGCAGCTCCAGGTGCAGCAGCAGGTCCACGCCCTCGGCGTCGGCCATGCTCAGCAGCTCTCCGCTGGGGTCGTCTGCGCTCGCCGGGGGCTGGATCGTGAGGGTCGCGCTCGTGGTCAGGGCCCAGCTGCAGGCGTCGCTGAGCCGGGTGCTGAGCTCGCCGGCCAGCGAGGGGGGAGCCTCCCAGGCGTATTCCCGGGCGGCCAGGGGGTGCTCGCTGACGACGGCAGCCACCTCACCGGAGCCGACGACGGCCACGCTCTGCGAGTCGACGGGGGCGGGGTCTGCGCCGGAGTCGACCGCGGTCGTGGTCCCCGAGCCGAGGGCAGCCAGCTCGCCCCAGCCGGCCAGCTCGCCCTCGCCGAGGTAGGCCTGGTCGGTGGCGGCGACCCCGAGGCGCCAGCCGAAGCGCTGGCCAGCGGGCAGGCACTCCGCGGAGAGGTCGGGGTCGTCGGCCAGCGGCAGCGGCGGGGCGACGGAGCACCCCGCGAGGCAGGCGAGCGCCAGGAGGACGCAGACGCGGCGGCGGCGGTTCGAGGGGTCCGAGGTGGTCATGCAGGCAGTATCCCAAGCGCGTCACGCGAAGGAAAGCGGCTCAGCCCTCCAGCGCGAACCAGCGGTAGCCAAAGGGCTCGAGGGTCACGGCTTGCAGCTCGGGGAGCGCCTCGTCGCGGAACAGCTCGCGGGCGGGCTCGGCGAGCCCGAGCTCGACGCGCTGCTCCTCTGCGCTGAGGTTGGCGACCACCAGCACGCGCTGGCCTCGGCCCTCGCGCACGAAGGCCAGCGCCGCGCGCTGGGTCGGCTCGAGCATGCGCAGCTCGCCCCGGCCCAGCACCGGAAGCCGCTTGCGCAGCGCGATCAGCTTGCGGGTCCAATGCAGGAGCGAGTCGGGGTCGTGTTCCTGCGCGCTGACGTTGACCCGCGGCGGGGCGAAGGCGGGGTCGCTGACCAGGGGCAGGTGGAAGCGGGCGGGGTCGGCGGCGGAGAAGCCGGCCCCCGCGCTCGCGTCCCACTGCATGGGGGTGCGCACCCCGTCGCGGTCGTCGAGGTCGAGCTCGTCGCCCATGCCGAGCTCGTCGCCGTAGTAGACGATCGGCGTGCCGGGGAGCGAGAACAGGAGCGCGTTGAGCAGCTCGAGCTTGCGCCGGTCGTTCTGCAGCAGCGGAGCCAGCCGGCGGCGGATCCCTACGTTGAGCTTGGCCCGGGGGTCCTGGGCGTAGACCTCGAGCATCAGCGCCCGCTCCTCCTCGCTGACCATCTCCAGGGTCAGCTCGTCGTGGTTGCGGAGGAAGGTCGCCCACTGCCCGCTGGGCGGAGGCTCCGGAGTGCGGGCCAGGATCTGGACCACCGGGTCGCGGTCGGCCTGGGCGAGGGCCATGTAGAGCCGGGGCATGGCCGGGAAGTGGTAGACCATGTGGCACTCGTCGTCGTCGCCGAAGTAGCCCACCAGCTCTTCGGGCCACTGGTTGGCCTCGCCGAGCAGCATTCGCCCCGGGAAGCGCTCGTCCACGTGCGCGCGCAGGGTGCGCAGGTAAGCGTGGGTCTCCGGCAGGCTCTCGCAGTTGGTGCCCTCGCGCTCGTAGAGGTAGGTCACCGCGTCGAGGCGCATGCCGTCGACGCCGAGCTCGAACCAGAAGTCGACCACCTCGAGCAGCTTTTCGCGGACCCAGGGCGAGTCGAAGTTGAGGTCCGGCTGGGTGCGGAAGAAGCGGTGCCAGTAGTAGGCCTGGGCGACCTCGTCCCACTCCCAGTTGGAGTCCTCGTAGTCGGGGAAGATCCGCCGCACGCCGGCGTACTTCTCCGGGGTCTCGCTCCACACGTAGACGTCACGCTCGGCGCTGTCCGCCGGGGCCCGTCGCGCGCGCTGAAACCACGGGTGCTGGTCGGAGGTGTGGTTCAGCACGAGCTCGGTGATCACTCGGATCCCGCGGGCGTGGGCGGCCTCGAGCACCGCCTTGAAGTCGTCGAGGGTGCCCAGGTCCTCGTGGATCCCGAAGTAGTCGGCGATGTCGTAGCCGTCGTCGGTCAGCGGCGAGGGGTAGTGCGGCAGGAGCCAGAGCGCGGTGACCCCCAGGTCCTCGAGGTAGTCGAGCTTGCTCAGCAGCCCGGGGAGGTCGCCGACCCCGTCGCCGTTGCTGTCACGGAACGAGCGCACCTGGACCTCGTAGATCACGGCGTCCTTGTACCAGTCGAGGGCGGTGTTCATGCCGCAGACGTTACCCAGCGGAAGGCCCCCTGGCGACCGCCGGTTTGACCCCCGCGAGGAACCTCTCGATACTCGGCTCATGAGCACACCCGACGCCGAGCTTCGCCGCCGCCGCCGCGCCTTGCGCAAGGCCTCTCGATCCGTCCCTGGCCACGGCTGGAGCCACCCGGCGGAGGAGCTGGAGCGGGTGGCCGCCTGCGCCCGCGCCAACGACCTGGCGCAAGACCACTACGGCCAGGGCGCCGTGATCGAGGACCTGGAGGACGAGGTCGCCACGCTGTTCGACATGCCCGCGGCCTGCTTCATGCCCAGCGGGAGCATGGCCCAGCTGATCGCGCTGAGGATCTGGGCCGACCGGGCGCAAAATCGCCACACCGCCTTCCACCCGACCTCGCACCTCGAGCTGCACGAAGAGCACGCCTACCGCGAGCTGCACGGACTGGAGGCGCACCTCCTCGGCGACCCCGAGCGCCCAACCCTGGCCCGCGACCTCGCGGAGCTGCCGGCGCTGGCGAGTCTGCTGGTGGAGCTCCCCGCGCGCGAGATCGGCGGGCAGCTGCCCAGCTGGGAGGAGCTGCTCGAGCTGGTGGCGGCGGCTCGCGAGCGCGGGATTCGCTTGCACCTCGACGGCGCCCGGGTGTGGGAGGCCGCCGCGGCCTACGGTCGTGAGCTGGCCGAGCTCGGCGCGTTGTTCGACTCGGTCTACGTCTCCTTCTACAAGGGGATCGGCGCCCTCCCCGGGGCGGCGCTCCTGGGCCCTGAAGACGTCGTGGCCGAGGCCCGGGTGTGGCGGCGGCGCCAGGGGGGCACCCTCTACACCGCGCTGGCCAACGCGGTCTCGGCGCACACGCGTCTGCCCGAGCAGCTCCAGCGCATGCCGAGCTTTCACGCGCGGGCCGCGGCGGTCGCCCCGCTGTTTGCTGCGGTCCCTGGGATCGAGGTCCTCCCCGACCCGCCACAGACGAACATGTTCCACCTCCTGCTCCAGGGCGAGCCCGCCGAGCTCGAGCTCGCCCGCGACGCCGTCGCAGACGAGCACGGGATCTGGCTGTTCGGCGGGCTGCGGTCTACCGAGCGCGGTGCCCGCACGGAGATCGGGATCTACGGGGCTGCCCTCGAGCTCTCCGACGCCGAGCTGCAGGGCGCCCTCGAGAGCTTCGGAGCCTCCGGCGCCCTGCGCGCCTAGGGCAGGCCCCGGGCGGCGCTCAACCAAAGGCGAACACCTGCGCGAGAGACGGCTGCGCAGGTGTTCGCGATTAGGAGAAAAAAGGAAGGACTAGGAACTGGGGCACCCGAGCCGGACCATCCGGCCCGGGCCCCCCAGTAGAGGACACATAGAAGTCAGTCGAGGCGCTCGAGGACCGCGTCGAGGGCCTCGAGGTCGGCGCGCAGCGGGTGCCCAGCGGCGTCGCCGATCACGTCGCTCCAGATCCTGCGCACCTTGCGCAGCTCGGGGAGCCGGTCGGGGGTCGCGTAGACCAGCCGCTCGGTCCACACCCGGCGAGCCTCCTGGAGCAGGGTCCAGCTGTAGCCGGCGGAGACGTCGGCGCGGGGCGGGAGCTGAGCGCGGAGGTCCGCCAGCTCGGCCATGGCGCGCTCGGGCTGGTTCTCGAGGGTCGCGCTCCAGCGGGCGTAGCTCACGCGCCTGAACTCGGGGTAGAGGTCGCGGGCTTCGCCGAGGGCCTGGGACAGGGCGCGGCGCTCAGCGGGGTCCGCCGGAGGATCGCCGGACAGCCGCGCGAGGCTGAGCTCGTAGCGGACGAAGGCCTCGAGGACCTGGCGGCGGGAGGGGCTGCCCTCGAGCAACTCGCGGTTCGTGGCGAGCAGGGCCTCGACCGCGCCAACGCGGGACGTGGTGCCCTGCCCCGGATCCCCGGGCAGGGGTTGGACCGCCTCGCGCCTGGGCGGCGCTCCCTTGTTGGCGCTGGCAGGGACGCTTCGGCCGCGCGTCACGATCTCGTGGGCGAGCTGCTCGGCGCGCAGGAGGTCGAGGCTCGCGTGGGCCCGGCGCTCGAGCCCGTCCAGGGCGGCGAAGGTCGGCTTCGCTTGCTCGGCGAGCTTGGGGTCGGCCTGCACCTCGGCCTCGAGCGCGGTGCGGGCCGCGGTGACCTGGTCGAGGACCCGCTTGGGGTGCTGGTCGACCTCGGTGTGGAGCTGGGCGAAGGGCACGAACACCCGCTTGCTCGTGTGGGTGCCGGGGAGCTTGCCCTGCAGCGCGCCGCTGAGGCCGATCCGGGCCGGCTTCTCGATCCAGTAGCCGTCCTCGGTGACCTCGACGACGCGTTCGACCGTGCGCGACTCGCCGATCTTCAGCCCGTGGGAGAGCCGCAGGCGACCCTGCCCGTAGGCCCCCGTCGCCACCACCAGCGGAGCCAACGCCCCAATCCACCACAGTCTCTTCACGCGGCCTCTCCTCTCTCACTGGTGGATTGGTGAGGGGAGGGCGGGGCGTTAGCCGCCGTGAGGAGAAAGTTCAGAGGGGCGAGCTAAGTCGCTCCCAGGTAAGGCTCGAAGGTCCGCATTTCCTCGGCGAACTCCTCCTCGGAGGAGCAGTAGCGGGCGACTTCGCCGCGGAGGGCTTCGGCCAGGCGCTTGCGCGCCTTGTGCAGCGCGACCCGCACCGCCCCCGGGCTGCGACCGGTGCGCTCGGCGATCTCGGCGGGCGTCAGCCCCTCCGCGGCGAGGACGAGGAGCTCGTGCTGGGCGGGGTAGGCCTCGTGCACCTGCTCCAGCGAGAGGCGCACCAGCTCCTGCAGCCAGAGCGCGGCGAAGTCGGCCTCGGCCGCGGAGTCGGGGATCCCCTCGAGGGGGACCCGCTCGCGGTCGCCGCCCCGCTTCTCGGCCTGGGCCTTGCGGCGCTGTTCGCTGAGCAGGTTCAGCGTGATCCCCAGCAGGTAGCTGCGGAAGCGCCCGCGCTCGGCGTCGGCCTTGCGCAGCAGGTCGCGACCCAGCAGGCGGAGGAACACCTCCTGCACGAGGTCCTCCGCCTCCTCGGTCGTCAGGCCGCGGCCGCGGAGGAAGCCGAGCAGGGCCGGGCGGTAGCGCAGCGAGAGCGCGTCGAAGGCGGTGGGTCGCCCGTCCGCTGCGGCGTGCAGCTGCGACCAGAGGGTGGTACAAAACCGACTCACCCCCGCAGCGTAGCGGGGGAAGGAAGGTCCAGCACGGTGGACGAACCCGTCGATCCCCTGCGCGCCTTTCGGCTGCTCGCCAAGAGCGACCTCGCCGCGCCGGCGCCCGAGCTGGGCAACCCGCTGCGGCGCGGGCTCGAGCCCGGCGCGCTCCTCGACGGGCGCTTCCGGATCGACGAGCTGCTGGCCGAGGGCGGCATGGGGGGCGTCTACCGCGCCTGGGACGGCGAGCTCGAGCGCGCGGTCGCGGTCAAGGTTCAGCTCGTGCACGGCGACCAGGCGGAGGTCCGCTTTCAACGCGAGGCCGAGCTGACCGCGCGCCTGCGGCACCCCCACGTGCTCCAGGTGCACGGGTCGGGAACGGTCGGGAGCCAGAGCTACATCGTCTACGAGTTGATCGAAGGCGCGCAGACCCTGGAGGACGCGCTGGGCGCTCGCGACCTGGAGGGACGCCTCGACCTGCTGGAGCAGGCCGCGGCCGGGGTCGCCGCCGCTCACGCCGCAGGGATCGTGCACCGCGACCTCAAGCCGCCCAACGTGCT
>Ga0070726_10001785_pt1 | contig 20699 bp, 17 predicted proteins | sample tdAd471_FD_67275 | JGI IMG/M metagenome (GOLD analysis project Ga0070726, IMG submission 67275) | Marine sediment microbial communities from the Atlantic coast under amendment with organic carbon and nitrate - tdAd47.1 | ecosystem: Environmental > Aquatic > Marine > Coastal > Sediment | place... | reverse complement strand
CGGCGGGCGGTAACGCTCCATTCCGTAGCCTTATTTCATTCCAGGCGGAGCGCCACGGCGCCCGCCGCGCACGGCTCTTGTGAGAGAGCCCGGAAAGATCAGGAAACCCGGATGGTTCGCGCCAGTCCGGCTTTAGGCGCAGGAGAAATGCCGACAGCAGCCGCCTTGCTTGAGGGCCATTCTCCCCCCTGAAAGGGGGGTAAAGCCACAAGGGCCCAGGCGCGGGGCGGCAGAAACACGTAAAATTACATGAATTTGTACCTTTAAAGACAATTCGAAGACAGGCATATCACGCTGATGCTTATCCGCCTTCTCTTCTGCGTCGCCATTGCCTGCAGCGCCAGCTTCAGCCTGGCTCAGGCCCAATTGACCAGCGGCATTTCCGGGCCGGTGGTTCATGAGGGCAAACGCGCCGCCGGATACCGCGCAGCCTATGACCCTGATGCGAATGGTCTTGCCCAGCGGGTTCATTATGACCATGCCCTGAATGGCAAATTTCTCCTGCGCGGCGTCGCTCAGGCCCGCAAGACCAGCCGCTCGGATCTGGATTTTGATTTCTTCCAGGCCGAGCTGCGCTGGCAATTAACCCCGGATTCGGCCGACTGGCAGCAAGGCCTGCGCTTTGACGTGCGCATCCGGGATGATGATCGCCCCGGTCTGGTCGCCGCACACTGGATGCACCAGGTACAGCTGACAGACAGTGTCCGCGCCCGGTTCGCCGCCATTGTCAGCGGCGATGTTGGAAATGATGCGCGTGACGGTGTCTTCCTGCAAACCCGCGGCGATCTTGGCTGGCGCCTGTCAGGCGGCGTCGATTTGGGGGCCGAGCTTTATAATTCCTATGGCCCTGCAGATGACATCCTGCCCCTGGAGCGCCAGAGCCACCTGGCCGGACCGTTCGTCTCCCTGCCGCTGACCGATAGCCTCAATCTGCGCACAAGCGCGCTGCTGGGGCTGACAGAGGCCTCGCCGGATGTCACCTTCCGCCTGTTCCTGACGCAGGATTTCTAAGACGTCACAAGCCTCTCGCCTCTTGCGCGGCATTACGGTAAACCTGATGTTAAGCGAGAAGAAGGACGGGTAAGTCCGCGATGGAACGGGACACTAAAATTGCCCTCGCAGGGGCAGCCATCGCCAAACGCGAACGGAAGCGGCAAGAACATGCCGTATCTGGTGGCAGAACCGAGAAGGGGAATCTCATGCGCATGTTGTTCGGTATCTTCCCGCTACTGGTCATACCGGTAGCGCTCTACAACCTCCTGGCCCTGGGCTTTGGGGGCTCAGTCGAGACTGTCAACGAATTTGGCGAGTTCACGCGATTGGAAACCGCGCCGATCCTGGAGTTGCTGAACGGGAAATTCGTGGGCTTGCCGATGATTTCGGGGGTCGACTGGATCCTTACCAAGGGCGACGCCATCCTGCTGCTGGCCGTGGTCTTCCTGTTTCTGGAAATCCTGAAATCCACCTCGACCGGCACATCGACCATCATGAATCACGCCGTGTCGATGATCCTGTTCATCGTCTGCCTGATCGAGTTTCTGCTGTTGCCGAACTTTGCGACCTCCACCTTCTTCATCCTGATGTCCATGACATTGCTGGATGTGCTGGCGGGTGTGGTCGTCACGATCGTGTCGGCGCGCCGTGACTTCGGTGTGGCGGGAGACATCTAGGTCTCACCCGCACGCCTGATGTGCGAAAGGCCTGCCGCACGGCAGGCCTTTTGAGTTTTCGGGATCAGTCCTTGCTGTACAGATCTGCCAGCTGTTTCTGAATCGCCGCCATCTGGGCCTGCATATTGGCAAGCGCCTCAGCCTGGTATTCCATCATCGGATTCAGGGAGGTGCGCTCATCCTTCTGCTGGTAGGTCGAGGCAGACAGAGTTGGCATGAACATCTTCATGGCCTGTTCGAACATCGCCATGTTGCGCTTGGCCTGCTGTTCGAAAAGATGCATCGGATTTGCCGCCTTGCGCCATTCCTTCTGGGAATCGGCAAAGCTGTTCATCGACATTTCCAGGAAGGATGGCAGGAAAGTCTGCGCGCCGCCGCCATAAAAACCAATCAGCTGGCGCAGGAAATTCAGCGGCAGGGCCCCTTCGCCCTTGGTCTCATGCTCGAAAATGATCTGGGTCAATACCTGACGGGTCAGGTCTTCGCCAGATTTCGCGTCGCGAACCTCAAAGTTGCGGCCCTCACGCACAAGGTCCGACAAATGGTCCAGCGTCACATAAGAAGATGTCGACGTGTCATAGAGACGTCTATTCGCGTATTTCTTGATGATGATGACATCATCAGATCCGTTACCCTTGGCCATATCCTACCCTCTGCTCTCACTACAGGAGAAGCAATATTTGTGCTATGCAACATAATCTTGCACAATTTCGGCCTTCGACCAATGCGCTATTGCTAATAACGTACCAGACCGGCTAGCCTTTTTCCTGCACACATAGCGGGAGGACACGCAATGACTAGAACAGTTCTGGTCACTGGTGGCACGCGCGGCATTGGCCGGGCGATCAGTGAGATGATGAAAAACAAGGGCTATCAGGTTGCCGCAAACTATGCCGGCAATCAGGAGGCCGCCGAGGCCTGCGCCAAGGAACTTGGCATAAAATGCTACAAGTTTGATGTCGCAGATTATGAGGCTGTCGGGGAAGGCCTCGCCGCCATCGAGACAGATCTCGGCCCTGTCGATATCCTGATCAACAATGCCGGCGTCACGCGCGATGCGCCCTTCCACAAGATGAGCCTGGAACAGTGGCAACAGGTCATCGATATTGACCTGACATCTGCCTTCAACTGCACCCGTCAGGTGTGGGAAGGCATGCGCGACCGGGGCTTCGGCCGCGTCATCAACATTTCATCCATCAACGGACAAAAAGGCCAATTCGGCCAGGCCAACTATTCTGCCGCCAAGGCCGGTCTGATCGGTATGACCAAGGCACTCGCCCAGGAAGGCGCCAAGAAAGGCATCACCGTCAATGTGGTCGCGCCCGGCTATATCGACACGGAAATGGTCCAGGCCGTGCCGGAGAAGGTTCTGGAAGGCATTATTGCGACGATCCCTGTCGGCCGCCTTGGCAAGGCCGAAGAGATCGCCTCGATGTGTGCGTATCTCGCCAGCGATGAAGCCGCCTTCATCACCGGCGCGACAATGACCGTGAATGGCGCGCAATATATCGCGGGCTAGACGCTCAAAATGATCTTGCCGAAATGCTGCTGGCTGGCCTGATGGGCAAAGGCAGCAGCAATTTCGTCAAGCGGGAACGTCTTGTCCATGACGGGCTGGATGTCATTGGCTTCAATTGCGGCGATCATGTCTTCCTGATGGCGCCGCGATCCGACCGTGATGCCGGACAAGGTGATGTTCATCGAGAACAGGGCCGCTGTCGGAACTTCACCTGACACGCCGGTCAGTACGCCAATCAGCGAAATATGTCCGGCTGGGCGACATGCCGCGATCGACTGCGCCAGCGTCTCAGGCCCGCCAATCTCGACGACCTCATCCACACCGCGTCCGCCGGTCAGCGCCTTGGCCTTTTTGCCCCATTCAGGCGTTTCCTTGTAATTGATCACATGATCCGAGCCGAGCGCCTTCAGACGCTCAAGCTTTTCATTTGACGAGGACGTCGAAATTACGCGGCACCCTGCGGCCTTCGCAAACTGAAGCGCAAAAATGGAGACCCCACCTGTCCCTTGGGTCAGCACCCAGTCGCCAGGTTTGACTTTCGCCTCGACCATGACGGCCCGCCAGGCGGTCAGCGCAGCGCAGGGCAAGGTTGCGGCCTGCTCATAGGAGTAGCCTTCCGGCATGCGCGTAAACGCCGTCTCTGCGGCAGCAACATATTCGGCGGCATAGCCATCTGCCCCATCACCGGGCACAGAGCCAAAGCCTGCGGCTTCGATCTCACCGGATTGCCAGTTCGGGAAGAACAGGGACACGACCTTGTCGCCTTCCTTGAAACGCGTCACCCCTTCGCCGACAGCGACAACGTCTCCGGCACCGTCAGACATCGGAATACGTCCGTCATCGGTCGGGATGCCGCCCATGATGACGGCAAAGTCATGATAGTTCAGACTGCTGGCCCTGATGCGGACCAGGATTTCGCCCGGTCCCGGCGTTGGTTTTTCGCGGTCTTCAATAACGAGATTGCCCGGACCTCCGGGCTTTTTGACGGCTGCAACTTTCATCTGTTTCCTCCTGACTTTTCCATAAGGGACTTATCCCATCCCTACGGAAGTCAAGCGGAAGAGCGGTCAGTCTGCGGTTGACGCAAGGCGAGCATCCCTTAGCGCCTTCCGACGTACCTTTCCCGCATCATCGCGCACCGCCTCTGCAACATATTCAAAACTCTTCGGGATCTTGTAGCGAACGAGGCGGTCCGACAGATGCGTCTGCATGGCGGCTTCGTCCACGGCACCTTCCGGGCGATCAATGATCGCGTGCAGGCGTGCGCCCATATCTTCATCCGGCAGGCCGATCACGGCAGATGAGCGCACGCCCGGATAGGCCTCAATCGCCGCTTCAACTTCTGCCGGGTAAATATTCGCGCCGCCAACCAGGACCATGTCAGACAGACGGTCTGTCAGATAGAGATAGCCGTCTTCATCCATCCAGCCCATATCGCCAAGGCTCTCCCAGCCGCCTTCAATGGCGCGCGCTTCCGCACCGATATAGCGATAGGTCGTGCCAGCGCCGTCCAGCGGGCGCAGGAAGACTTCGCCAATCTCGCCGGGCGGGACGATTTCGCCAGCTTCATTCACGATCTTCATCTCGCAGGACTCGACCGGTCGGCCGACTGAGCCTTTGTGCTGCAGCCATTCCGTGCCTTGAATCGTTGTAGAGCCCTGGCCTTCCGTACCGCCATACAGCTCCCAGATTACTTCGCCGCCCAGCCATTCGATATAGGCCTCTTTCAGCCATGCCGGACATGGCGCAGCGAGGTGCCATAGCGCAATCAGGCTGGAGAGATCATACTTTGTACGGATGTCTTCCGGCAGACCCCAGATACGGCGCATCATGGTCGGCACCATATAGGCTACATTAACCTTCAAACGCTCAATCACCGCCAGTGTCTTCTCCGGGTCGAAGCGCGTGGTCACAGCGACGGTGCAGCCCTTGAACAGGGCAATCATGGCCCAAAGGAACGGCCCATTGTGGTAAAGCGGCCCAGGGATCAGCATGGTGCCCTGCAGGGGAATCTCAAGATACGGCACCTCCGGGTCCCAGACCGCCGGCAGTTTGGAAACAATCAGTTTAGGTCGACCGGTTGAGCCGCCGCTCGTCATCGCCTTGATCGAACTGGCCGTCACCTCAGGCAGCGCCTCATCAGAGAGGCCTGCATCGGGTTCAAAGCCTTCCGGTATGGAGGGGAGAGGATCATACTCCCCGGCCTGAACCCCTACGACAATTCGCGGTTTGCCGAGCTCAATGATCTGGTCACGTTCCAGTTTCGGCAGACGCGCTGAGACCGGCTGAGGCGTTGCGCCGAGTTTCCAGGTGGCCAGGCAGGCCTCAAAAAACTCGATGCTATTGGGCAAGGCAATTGTGACGAAATCATCCGCCTGCACACCAAGCGCCTGATAGGCACGCGCCAGTCTGTTGGTACGCTTTTCCAGATCGGCCCAAGTGATGGAGGTGCCTTCATGGTCAATGGCGACCCGGTCAGCCTGCTGGTCAGCCCAGTGGGCAACGATTCTGGAGAGTGAGATTATGGCCACTTAGTCTGTTCCCTTTTCGTGTTTTATATGTCTGCCCGTTCCAAAAGGCGCTGAAAGCCTTCCCAGAACTCCTGTCTGCGGTCATCCGTTTCCATAAGGATTTCATGCATCGCGCCTTCGATGGTGACATGCTCGCAATCGGGCAGGCGCGCGCAGATTTTTTCATGGGAGGCATTGTCCACCAGCTGCTCTTCGGCCGCCGATGCCACAAAGACCGGAATGGTGACTTCCTTCAAAATCTTTGGCTTGGAGAAAGTTGTCAGAATATCCAGCGATGCACCGAGCCACCCCCAGGTGACCGGGCCGAGTTCCAGATCCGGGCGGGCATCAATCAGGGTGCGTTGCAATTGCCAGCGTCTCTTGTTATGCGTGACAATGTTGGTCTCAAAGGTCTCGGCAGGTCCCGGCTGAATTGCATAATCGCCAGAGCGCCCGGTCGCCCGCATGGCCCAAACCAGATAGCGCATACCCAGGAAGTGAGACTTCAGCCCCCACATCGGCGCGCAAAAGGCTGCAGCATCCACTTCCACCAGCTTTTGCGAGATCGCTGCCAGCGCAATGGCACCGCCCATCGAATGCGCAACGGAGACGTAAGGCCGGGGCAGATGATCCTGCAGTTGTTTCAGCCCGCCTTCCAGCGCGCCCATGAAGGTTTCAAACCGGTCGATATGGCCCTTGCGGGTATCATCCAGCAGGCGTTCTGACAGGCCCTGACCCGGCCAGTCGAGGATGACGACAGCAAAGCCCATGGCCTGCAGCTCTCGCCCAACCTCAAAATACTTTTCGATAAATTCCGTCCGCCCCGGGCAGACAATCGCCGTGCCACGCGGATCGGATCTGGATAGGGCCGGCGCGATGCACGCTCGCAGGTTTCGACCCGCACTGCCTTTGAACCAGATGATCTCTGCCCCTTGCGGAGGCGGATTACCAGGCACATCCACAAAGGCTTCGCTCTGATTGAAACTCTCTGAGGGCATTTTGCTGCCTGTCCTGTCAAAATAAAGGCCGTCCGAAGGTTTCCCCCGGACGGCCCATTATATCAAGTGACTGAGTCCTGTGCGGATCAGGCAAACTTTTTCATGAGGCTCTGCAGCTGCATGGCTACGGACATGTCGCCTTCAACTTTCAGCTTGCCCTGCATGAAGGCCATGGTGGGATCCATGGCACCCTGGGAGATTTTGACGAAATCGTCCCAGTTGACCTTGATCGTTGCGTCTGCGTCGCCGTCAGAATTGTCTGCTTTGCCAGCTGCACCGTCGATGAAGAGCTTGCCTTCATCACCAAAGTCAAACTTCACTTTTTTGGTAAAGTCGCCGCCCGGTTCTACGGCAGAATCTGCTTTGGCTGTGAGTTCTGCGAGATCCATTGAATTCCTCCTTGAATGGACTTGACCTTGATAAAGCAGACCCCAGCTGGGGAAAGCAAGGGCCTGATTGAGAATATAACGCGAAAATGACTCTTGCGTCACTTTCACTCCGAAACTCACTTGCCCCTTGAAAACACCTGCTTGACCTTGCGCTAGGGAAGCGTGGAACCTGCGCAGATGAGTTGGGAAAAGTCGATTGAAGAGCTTCGCCGGCGTGAAAGACTGGCGGAGAAAATGGGCGGCGAAGAGCCTGTCTCCCGCCAGCGCGGCCGCGGAAAACTGACAGTTCGCGAGCGTGTGGCCTTTCTTGCCGATCCAGGAAGCTTTCACGAAATCGGCAAGATTGCCGGTCTTGCCACCTATGGCGCAGATGACGAGCTGGAGAGCTTCACGCCCTCCACATCGGTCACGGGCAGGGCGACCCTGAATGGCCGCCCTGCAGTTATTCTGGCGGACGATTTTACCGTGCGCGGCGGCGCCTCCGATGCCTCGATCTGGCAGAAAATGGTCCAGATGATCAAAATGGCCGCCGAATACCGGATGCCGCTGGTTCAGATGATTGACGGCACGGGCGGGGGTGGCTCCGTCAAATCGCTGGAAAAGGACCCGCGCACCTACATCCCGGAAACCCCGGGCTGGGACGAGATCGTGCATGGCCTGACACAAGTGCCGTTCGTCTCACTGGCGCTCGGTCCCTGTGCCGGTATGGGCGCCGGACGGGTGGCCGCCAGCCATTTCTCTGTCATGGTCAAGGACCTTAGCCAGGTCTTCGTGGCCGGCCCGCCTGTGGCGATTGCGCTTGGTGAGAACGTGACCAAGGAAGAGCTGGGCGGCTGGAAGATACAGGCGCAGAACGGCACTGTGGACAATGTGGTCGACAGCGAAGCCGAAGCCTTTGAGACCGCGCGGCGCTTCCTGTCCTATCTACCCGACTCTGTTCACGAGCTGCCGGAACGGACGCCCCCGACGGACGATCCCAAACGCCGCGAAGACAGCCTGATGTCTGTCGTGCCGACGGACGGGAAGACACCTTACAAACCCCACAAGATCATCGAAGCGAGTGTCGATCAGGGCAGCTTCTTCGAGATCGGCCAGGTCTGGGGCCGTGGCATCGTCACCGGGCTCGCCCGGATCGATGGCTATCCGGTCGGCATCATGGCGGGCAATCCCTTCTTCCTGGATGGCGCCTGGACAGCAGATGTCTGTGACAAGGTCACCCGGCATATGGACCTTTGCTCGCAATTCCATTTGCCCGTGATCCACTTTGTCGACTGCCCGGGCTTTGCCGTGGGTGTAAAGGCGGAAACTGCGGGTGTGACCCGCGCCGGCGTACGCGCGATGACGGCCGTTTATCAGGCAGACGTGCCGGTCTGCTCCGTCGTCATCCGCAAGGCCTATGGCCTGGCAGGGTCTGCCATGATGAATCAGAGCCGCACCAAATGGCGCTATTGCTGGCCGAGCGGGGATTGGGGCAGCCTGCCCATGGCGGGCGGGATTGAGGCAGCCTTCCGCAAGGAACTGGCCGAAGCCGACGATCCGGATGCGCTGAAAGCCCAGCTCTACAAGAAGTTCGACGCCATTCGGTCGCCTTTCCGAACGGCGGAATCCTTCTATGCAGAAGAGATCATAGACCCAAGAGACACCCGGCCCCTGCTCGTCGATTTCATCCACCACGCCTGGCGCACGCTGGAGCCTGGCGAGCGCAAAATTGGTTTCAGACCCTGAGACGACCCTTATGCCAGTACCCCCGGAATATCTGCGTGTCGGCGAATTTTTCACGGACTTCCTGCTCCGCGTAAAAGCCGAATGTATGCTGACCAGTCGGCATCAGGCCTATACCTGCATGCAGGCGGTGATCACCGTGTTCCGCCGCCGACTGACCCCGGAGCAAGTGATCCGCTTTGTGCAGATCCTGCCGCCCGTTGTCGGGACAATCCTGGTGGATGGATGGAGCCCGGAGGAGTTCACGACCAAATGGGGCAGCCGCGAAGACCTGACAGCAGAGGTGCGCCGCTTCCGGCACGATCACAATCTTTCCACTGACTCGACGATCACCGATGTCGCCAGAGCCATTCGCGCAACCATTGGAGATGAAGCGCTGGACAGATTTCTCGCCGACCTCGGCCCTGACGCACAGGCCTATTGGCGAATCTAGACAGCCAGCGCACTCCCGCCCGATTTCCAGCCTTATCTTGCCATGATGTAAGGTTTCATGTGGTATCAAGCATCCATGTGGAGGGACGAGATGAAATACACGATACCTGTCATAGCCTGCGCGATGCTGGCGCTTGCGGCCTGCGGCGGTCCGAATAGCGACGTGCCGGAGCGCGCCATGTCTGCGCCATCTCCTGCGCCCATCGCGCAGCAGGACATGGCCTTTGAGCGTAGCCGCTCTGAAGGCGGCGGCGCACCGGTGGAAGAGGCCGCGCAGCAATATATCGCCTATTCCCATTCTCTGGGTCTTCGCCTGCCGGTCAAATCGATTGAGCCCGTGATGGATGGCCATGTTGCCGCCTGCAATGCGGCGGGCCCAAGCAAATGTATCGTGACGAATTCCTGGTATAATTCGTATTCCGACGATGAAGCCTCTGGCTCACTTCAATTGCGCGCAACACCGGACTGGATCGAGTCCTTTCTGAAAGGCGTCGACGAAGAGGCCGAGGCCGCAAATGGTGAAGTCACCAACCGCCAGACAACTGCGGACGACCTGACCGTCTCAATCATTGACACCGATGCCCGCCTGAATGCCCAGCAGACCCTGCAGCGCCGCCTCGAAGACCTGCTGGCCAATCGTGAAGGTGAACTGGGAGATATTCTGGCCACAGAGCGCGAACTCGCACGTGTGAATGGAGAGATCGACTCGCTCAAATCTTCCCTAAAGGCGCTGATGCTGCGCGTTGAGATGAGCCGACTGGACATCAATTACGAAACCAAGCGTAATCCGGTATCGCAAAGCGCTCTGTCGCCCGTCGCAAATGCGTTCGGAGATTTCTTCTATAATCTCGCAGGGGCACTGGCCGCTGTCATTACGGCTTTCGCCGTGGGCCTGCCCTGGCTGATCCTGATCGGCGCCTTCCTGTGGATATGGCTGAAACTGATCTGGCCACGCCTGCGCAGAAAGAAAGCACCAAAAGCAGACTAATCAAAAAAGCCCCCGGAGCGATCCGGGGGCTTTCTTCAATCTCAGGCCTTAACAGCCACTTTCTTCTTTCCTGCCTTCGGCTTTTGCTCCGGCAACAGAAGATGCGCAATTTCCTTCGGAACGATCATCAGCATTTCCTGCAGGGAATTATCCCACTCTTCCAGGATGTCCTTCGCCCGCAGGGATTTGGTCCGCTTGAGGTGTTCCTCGATCAGGGCACGCGCTTCGGTAATATGCTCAGCAGGCATATCGGCGAGCGGATACCAGTCAATCGCATCCGGGTTGGCAACGCGTTCGAAGCGCTGTTCTGGATCCCAGACATACGCTGCGCCGCCGGTCATGCCTGCGCCGAAATTGTCGCCCACCGGGCCGAGGATCACAGCGCGACCGCCAGTCATGTATTCGCAGCCATTGGCTCCACAACCTTCAATGACCGTTTTCGCGCCGGAGTTTCTGACCGCGAAGCGAACGCCTGCTGCGCCAGAAGCGAACAGCTTGCCTGCCGTTGCGCCATACAGACACGTATTGCCGATAATGGCATCGCTACCAGCACGGTGGCGCTCTTTCAGCGGAGGCGCAACAACAATACTCGCGCCGGAAAGGCCTTTGCCGACATAATCGTTTGCATCGCCAATCACTTCCAGCAGAAGTCCCTGAACGGAGAATGCACCCAGGGACTGACCCGCTGAGCCCTCAAGACGGATGTGCAGGCGGCCTTCAGGCAGGGCATGCATGCCGAATTTCTGCGTGATGGCAGAGCTGGACCGTGCGCCTATGGCTCGCATCGTGTTGGCCACGCCATATTCCAGCTGCATCTTCTCGCCGCGCTCAAAGAACGGCTCAGCGTCGCGCAGGATCTGGGCATCCAGCGTATCCGGAACTTCTTCCCGGTGGTTTGGCCGGTAAATAACCGGCGTGTCGCTATCGACCTGCACCAGCAGCGGGTTGAGATCCAGATCGTCCAGATGCGTGGAGCCACGGCTGACCTGCGTCAGCAGGTCTGTGCGGCCAATCGCTTCGTCGAGGGATTTCAAACCAAGGGAGGCGAGAATTTCCCGTACATCCTCAGCAATGAAGCTCATCAAGTTCACGACCTTTTCCGGAGACCCGGTAAAGTGCGCCCGCAGCGCTTCATCCTGCACACACACGCCAACCGGGCATGTGTTGGAGTGACACTGACGCACCATGATGCAACCCATAGCCACAAGCGCGGCTGTGCCAATACCATATTCTTCCGCGCCCAGCATCGCCGCGATCACAATGTCGCGTCCGGTGCGCAGGCCGCCATCTGTCCGCAGGGTGACTTTGCCGCGCAGATTGTTCAGTGACAGGATCTGGTGCGCCTCAGCCAGGCCCAGCTCCCATGGCAGACCGGCATATTTAATGGAGGTTTGCGGGCTGGCCCCTGTGCCGCCCACACCCGCCGCGATGAGGATCAGGTCTGCTTTCGCTTTTGCCACACCCGCAGCAACCGTTCCGACCCCGGACTGTGCAACCAGTTTCACACAGACGCGCGCTTCCGGATTGATCTGTTTCAGATCGTAGATCAGCTGAGCCAGATCCTCGATGGAATAGATGTCATGGTGCGGCGGGGGCGAAATCAGCGTGACGCCCGGCGTCGCATGGCGCAGCTTCGCGATCAGTTCGGTCACCTTGAAGCCTGGCAGCTGGCCGCCTTCGCCGGGCTTTGCGCCCTGGGCAATCTTGATCTCAATCTCACGGCACTGATTCAGATATTCCGCCGTCACACCAAACCGGCCTGAGGCCACCTGCTTGACGGCAGAGTTCATATTGTCGCCATTCGGCAGCGGGCGATACCGGGCACGGTCTTCCCCACCCTCACCGGAAACAGACTTTGCACCGATCCGGTTCATCGCCACATTCAGCGTTCCGTGTGCCTCCGGGCTCAAGGCGCCAAGAGACATACCCGGCGTGACAAAGCGTTTTCGGATCTCATTGATCGACTGAACGCTCGACACCGGCACGGGCGCGCCAGCGGGCTTGAAGTCCAGCAGGTCACGCAACTGGATCGGATCGCGCGAATGCACGGCTTCGACATATTTGCGATAGATGGAATAGTCGCCGCGATTACAGGCGGCCTGAAGCGTGTGGATCAGGTTCCCGTCGAGCGCATGCACCTCTTCAGATGCGCGAAGACGGTAGAAGCCGCCCACCGGAAGAGAGACGACATCTTCATCAAAGGCCGCCTCATGCCGCATCAGCGCGTTCTCTTCCAGACCGGCCAGACCAAGCCCGGAAATGCGGCTGTTCATCCCGGGGAAATAGTCCGCCACCAGAGCACGTGACAGACCGAGCGCCTCGAAATTGTAACCTCCTCGATAAGACGAGACGACCGAAATGCCCATTTTGGACATGATCTTCAGCAGGCCAGCCTCAATCGCGACCTTGAAATTCTTCACACACTCATTCAGCGACATGTCGCCGAACAGGCCGCGCGAATGGCGGTCTGCGATAATGTCCTGCGCCAGATAGGCATTGACGCAGGTTGCGCCGACACCAACCAGAACGGCAAAATAATGCGTATCCAGACATTCAGCAGATCGAACCGTGATGGAGCAGAACGTCCGCAGGCCCTGTGCAACAAGATGAGAGTGAACCGCGCCTGTCGCCAGGATCATTGGAATTGCGATGCGGTCTGCAGACTGCAAATGGTCTGTCAGGATAATGTGCTCGCGGCCCTCGCGTACGGCATCTTCAGCTTCACGGCGGATACGGCTGAGCGCATCTTTCAATGCCGACCCATCACCGCGTGCATCGGCCTGGTCGAACGTACAGTCGATTTCGGCCGTGCCGACGCCCAGACGGTCAATCAGACGCTCATACATGCCGTTCGTCAAAACGGGGCTTTCCAGCACAAAGACTTCCTGCTGGGATTTGTCCGTATCCAGCACATTTCCCAGATTCTTGAAACGTGTTTTCAGGCTCATCACCCGCTCTTCGCGCAGAGGGTCAACCGGCGGATTGGTCACCTGGCTGAAATTCTGACGGAAGAAATGGCTCATCGGGCGATAGGAGAATGATAACACAGCCGTCGCTGTGTCATCACCCATGGAACCGATGGCTTCCTTGCCTGTCTCCGCCATGGGCGACAGGATCATTTCCAGGGTTTCTAGCGTGTAGCCTGCGGCCGTCTGGCGGCGCAGAAGGTCTTCCTTGTTGAACATCAGCGGCTCAGGGCCAGGGCCGATCTCCGGCTCCAGCTCTGTCACGGCTTTGAGCCATTCTTCATAGGGCGCCTGCTCAGACAGGAAATCCACGATCTCGCGGTGTTCGTAGAACTTGCCCGTTTTCAAATCCGCCGCGATGATGCCGCCTGCCGGAATCAGACCGCGCTTGGCCACTTCATGATCGCCCAGTGGGCACATGCCGGTTTCAGAACCGACAGCAAGAATTCCGTCCGTCGTCAGCGCATAACGCAAAGGACGCAGGCCGTTACGGTCGAGACCCGCAATCGCCCAGCGGCCATCATAGGCTGCGATACCAGCCGGGCCATCCCATGGCTCCATCACGGAATTGCAGTAGTCATACAAAGCGCGGTGCGCCGTCGGCATGATGGAATCGCGCTTCGACCAGGCCTCAGGAATCAGCATGGCCTTGGCCATCGGCGCTGGACGCCCGGATTTGCAAAGCAGTTCAAACACGGAATCAAGCGCGCCGGAGTCAGATGTGCCATCCGGGATCACCGGCTTCACATCATCAACATGCTCGCCAAAGGCTTCCGAGACCATGCGGATCTCATGGCTCTTCATCCAGTTCTTGTTGCCGCGAACCGTGTTGATCTCGCCATTATGCGCAATCATTCGGAAAGGCTGCGCCAGAGACCATTGTGGGAATGTGTTTGTGGAATAGCGCTGGTGATAGATGGCGAACGCGGAAACGAAGCGATCGTCCCGCAGATCAAGATAGAAATTGTCGATGTCCTGCGCCAGGAACATGCCCTTGTAGATCAGGGAGGCATGGCTGAGCGAGCAGACATAGAAAGACGGGATGGCGGCTTCGCGCGCACGGCGCTCAATCCGGCGGCGGCAGATATACAGCGCACGTTCCAGATCCTCCGGGCTACGGCCCTTCGCATCCCTGAACATGATCTGTTCAATCGCAGGCCGCGTGTCTTTGGCTTTTTGTCCGATCACGGAGACGTCAACCGGCGGCTGACGCCACCCATAGATATAGAATCCGAAGTGCAGCACTTCGGTTTCCACCAATGTCCGCGCAGCTTCCTGTGCGGCAAAGTCAGTACGTGGCAGGAAAATCTGGCCAACGCAGATCGGGTCATCTGTCGGATTGTGACCGGTACGCGTCACATGCTCACGGAAGAAATCCTGCGGCACTTCCACACGGATGCCCGCGCCATCGCCGGTCTTGCCATCGGCGTCGACAGCGCCGCGGTGCCAGACATTCTTCAGGGCCGCGATGCCCATTTCAACGATTTCACGCTTCGGCTTGCCATCCAGGGAGGCGACCAGGCCGACACCGCACGCATCATGTTCAAATGACGGGTCATAGGCATGCGCATCCATCAGGCGCTGGCGGTTTTCTTCGTACTTCTTTACATAATCTGACATCTGACTACTCCGCAGCCACAGTTTCTGAACGGGCGGCGGCCTTCATGGCCTTGTGCATGGCCTCGGCCGCATCACGCCCGTCCTTGATTGCCCACACCACAAGGGAGGCACCTCTGACGATATCGCCTGCCGCATAGACGCCCGGCAGGCTGGTTTCCATGGTCGCATAATCGACCCGTACAGCGCCCCAGCGGTTCACGGTCAGCGCCTCTTCTCCGAACAGTTCCGGCAGATCTTCCGGATCAAAGCCGAGCGCTTTGATCACCATGTCCGCCTTCACATCAAAGCTTTCGCCAGTCTTCACCGGGCTCTGGCGGCCAGAGGCATCCGGCTCACCCAGCTTCATGCGATTGGCGCGCACGGCCTTCACCTTACCGGCTTTCGTATCCAGAATAGCTTCCGGCGAGGCCAGCCATTCAAAGACGACGCCCTCTTCTTCCGCATTCTGAACTTCACGCTGACTGCCCGGCATATTGGCGCGGTCACGGCGGTATAGGCAAGTCACCTGCTTTGCACCCTGACGGATCGCGGTGCGGACACAGTCCATCGCCGTGTCACCGCCGCCGATCACGACAACGCGTTTGCCCTCGGCATTGAGGTCGCCCTCATCATAAGCCGGCACGGCATCGCCAAAGCCCTTGCGGTTGGACGCGGTCAGATATTCCAGCGCCGGATAGACGCCCTGCGCCCCGCTGCCCGGACATTTCAGGTCTTTCGCCGCATAAACGCCGGTCGCAATCAGAACCGTGTCATGCTCTGCGCGCAGTGTGGACAGGCTGACCTGTTCACCAATACGCGTATTGAATTTGAAGGTAATGCCGGACTCTTCCAGCCGCTTGATCCGGCGCTCAACGACATGCTTTTCCAGCTTGAAGCCCGGAATGCCATAGACCAGTAGGCCGCCGCCGCGATCATACGCGTCATAGACCGTCACCTGATAGCCTTTGCGGCGCAGCTGTTCCGCGGCCGCCAGACCGCCCGGTCCAGCCCCGATGATGCCTGCGGACTGGGAGCGCTCGCGCGGCGGCTTGATCGGCGTGACCCAGCCTTCTTCCCAGGCCGTATCGGTGATGTATTTCTCGATGGAGCCAATCGTGACTGTGCCATGACCAGATTGCTGGATCGTGCAGATACCTTCGCACAGACGATCCTGCGGGCAAATACGGCCACAGATCTCCGGCATGTTATTGGTGGCAGAAGACACGCGCCAGGCTTCTTCCAGGCGGTTTTCTGCCGCGAGCTTCAGCCAGTCAGGAATGTTGTTTGAGAGCGGGCAGCCCTGCTGGCAGAAGGGAACGCCACACTGCGAACAGCGGGCGGCCTGTGCCCCAGCAGCCTCCTTGCTGAATTCAGCATAGATTTCCGCAAAGTCCTCGGCGCGGGTTTTTGCCTCGCGCTTGTCAGGCATCTTGCGCTCAACATGCGTAAATTGCAGCATTCTCTCTGCCATAGGGGCACTCCTTATTACAGAGTGACGGGCTTAAGGCCTCTCTGTAAGAGCCGCAAGCAGATTCACATACTAAAGTATCATATTGATATTCACTATATGCATGTTTTCGACTTTTTAGACATCATGCAGCCTCACTCATCCATAAAAGCATCATAGTGATATGATTATAATAAGTGGCTCTCGCCCCAAACTCGGTTACCCCTTTTTGCATCCCGCTATCTTAGAATTTGCCCATGTCATTGCTGCAACTCGCCATTATCGCGCTCCTGCAAGGAACGACAGAATGGCTGCCCATTTCCTCTTCTGGACACATCCTGTTGGCGGCTGATCTGTTTCAGGCCAGCCCGCGTGACGAATTGCTGATCAATGCCGTCTCCAATCTCGGTACGCTTCTCGCCATGCTGATCTATTTCCGTAAGGATGTGGCGATGGCCATTGGCGGCGGATTTGAGCTGGTGGCAAAGCCTTTCGCAGAGAACAAAACGCTCTCGCAAGGGGCACGACTGGCCGCCTGCATCCTGATCGCGACACCGCTCGCCGTGCTAATCGCGGCCGTCTATGAGCACTTTCTGCCGGAAAGCCTGCTGAAGGACATGCGCAGCATTTATGTGGTGGCGGGCACGACCATCTTCTTCGGCATTCTGCTCTGGTGGGCTGATGTTGCCGGGCCGCGCGACCGCAAGGAAGAAGACATGACGCTGTGGCACGCTTGCCTGATCGGCGCGACACAGGCAATCGCCGCCCTCCTGCCCGGCACCAGCCGATCTGGCATCACAATGACGGCGGCGCGCGCCCTGGGTTATGAGCGTACGGAAGCGGCGAGGTTTTCCATGCTGATCGGGGCACCCATCCTGGCCGCTGCTGGCCTCTATGGTGCGCTAGGCCTGCTACAGGCAGATGGCTCTACCTCTGCCCTTACCCTGCAGGATGGTCTCATCGTGACCGGCATTTCCTTTATTACGGGGCTGGCCTCGATCTGGGCGCTGATGGCGATTCTGAAGCGGATGAGCTTCCTGCCATTTGTTCTGTACAGATTCGTCCTTGGTGCCGTGCTGCTGCTCGGCTCCCCACTGGTTGGATTGTTCTAGAGAAGCCTAGACTTCAGACGGCTTGTGGAACTCGCCATAGGGGCGGAAGCGCCACAAATAGGACGGCACGATCGCTTCGACTGTTTCCAGCTCCGTAACGCCGAGATCCTTCAACGTCAGGGCGTCTTCAGCCACGACATTATCCGTTTTCATCAGCTCGACCTGATCGCCCGTCAACGGCGGATCACCCAGAAACCCCCAGCTGAATGGCGGAATGTAGCGCCAGATCGCGGCAGTCATGTACCCCATCGGCTTGGCGATGAAGAAAGGCAGGCCAATCTTGAACCGCTTGCGGTCGATCGTCTTGGTGACGACATCATAGATCTCATTGAGCGTATACTTACTAGGGCCGCCCAGCTCATAAGTCTTGGCGGCTGTGGACGCATCATCCACGGCAATCGCAATCGCCTCGGCCACATCCCCGGCATAGACCGGCTGGAAACAGGACTTGCCGCCACCGATCGACGGCATGACAGGCAGGAAGCTCATTGGCAAGGAGCTGGCGAGCGCGGCAAAGCGGTTGAAGAACTCATCTTCCGGGCCGAAAACAACGGATGGACGCAGGATGGTCGCCGTCGGCACAGCCTTGCGCACAGCCTCTTCGGCTTCAGCCTTGGTGCGGGCATAGTCTGACTTGGACTCGGCATCGGCGCCAATCGCGGACATTTGCACGAACCGCGTGATGCCTTTCTCTGCGGCGACTTCCGCGAGCAGGGCCGCGCCATCGCGCTGAGCCGATTCAAAGCTCTGCGCGCCTTTTTCGAACAGGATCCCAACCAGATTGACGACTGCGTCGGCTCCGTCCAAGGCGCGCTCAATGGAGTCACGATTGCGGATATTGGCCTGAACGATATCGACCCATCCCGGAGTGCCGGCGAGACGAACGTCTCCAGCCGTGTTCACATGCCGACAGGCAACGCGGACGCGCCACCCCTTTTTCACAAGCTCGCGCGCTGCATAGCGTCCGATAAAGCCCGATCCGCCGAAAACCGTTACCAAGCCTTTGGTCATCTTGAGCATTCTCTCATGGCGGCCGCAGCCGCAATAAACCGATTGCCGCCTTTGACCATACACACCCCGGCCTGTCTACACGGGCTGTGCGGGCCAATCATCGCAGCCTGCTAATTATCCTGCCTGAGAAGCAAACCAGTCGCGAAATGCTTCCCGTTCGGCCTCTGTCATATGGAGGCCCAGTTTTGAGCGCCGCCACAGAATGTCGTCTGCTGACGCGGCAAACTCTTCGCGTCGCAAGTAGCGCACTTCGGCCTCCGTCAGGCTGGCCCCGAAAGCCCGGCCGAGATCGGCCTCAACAGCTGCATCGCCCAGCAAGTCTTCCACCCGCGTGCCATAGGCCCGGGCAAGGCGCGACAGCAGGGCCGGGTCCAGCCCCGGATAGCGCAGGACCAATCCGTCAACATATTCCCGGTAATGACCGCCCGGTATGTCCCCGCCCGGCAGGTGCGCATCGCGCGTCCAGGGACGCTTCATATTGGGCAAATCGCCTTTCAGCTCAGCCAGCGCATGTTCGGACAGTTCGCGATAGGTCGTGATCTTGCCGCCAAAGACAGACAGGATCGGCGCGCCGTCCTCTGCTTCGCGCTTCAGCACATAGTCGCGGGTCACTTTTGAGGCATTTGCAGCATGATCATCATATAGCGGGCGAACGCCGGAATAGGTGCCGACGACATCAGCTGGCGTGATCGCCTTCTTGTAATACGCGCTCGCCCCCTCGCACAGATAGGTGATCTCTTCGGGGGTGATCTCGACCTTGTCGCGATTGGCCTCATAGGGCACGTCGGTTGTGCCGATCAGCGTGAACTCCCCGCGCTCATAGGGAATCGCGAACATGATGCGGCCATCACCATTCTGGAAGAAATAGGCATGATCGCCCTCATGCCAGCGCGGCACGATGATGTGGCTGCCTTTGACAAGACGCAGATGCGGTTTCTCGGGCGCTTCGCCATCAAGGCCCAGGACATCATCCACCCAGGCCCCGGCCGCATTGACCACCGTGCGGAATTTGCGCGTCTCCTGACCCTTAGGGCCTTCCAGCACCGCGTCCCAATGATCGGCATGGCGAATCAGAGAGGTGCAGACCGTGCGCGTCAGGATTTCTGCGCCGCGTTTCTTCGCGTCCACGGCATTCAGCACAACCAGACGGGAATCCTCTACCCAGCAATCTGAATACTCAAACGCCAGACGGTACTGGTCTTTCAGCACATCCAGCTTGTCCGTCGATTTGCGGCGCAGCACCTTGGTCGGGGGTAGCAATTTGCGCCCGCCCAGATGATCATACAGGAACAGGCCCAGCCGGATCAGCCAGGCCGGACGCAACTCCTTGTGATGCGGCAGCACAAACCGCATCGGCCAGATGATGTGCGGCGCAGCGCGCAGCAGCACTTCCCGCTCGATCAGTGCCTTGCGGACAAGCGTGAAATCATACTGTTCGAGGTATCTGAGGCCGCCATGGATCAGCTTGGTACTGGCTGAAGATGTATGCTGCGCCAGATCATCCTTCTCGCACAGCACCACATCCAGCCCACGGCCCGCAGCATCCCGGGCGATCCCCGTCCCGTTGATACCGCCGCCGATCACCAGAATGTCGTGCATTGTCAGCCCTTCATCAGGCCAGCTGCCTTGAGAAGTTTGCCGGCCCGAAGCACGCGCTGCAGCTTGTGCTCTGACGACCGGTCACCCTTGTTGGAGTCCGGGTGGAAGCGGCGGACATATTCGGCATAGCGTGCGCGGATTTCCGTCGGGCTCGCATCGCCCTCCAGGTCCAGCTCCTTCAGCGCCCGCAGCTGCAGGCCGCTACGCCGGTTGGAACTGGCAGCTTCGCCTCCAGCGACATCGTCGACATCGAAGAAGCGGCGGCCCGCCCAACGGCGCGGGTCGAGCTTTTCTGCGCCTTTCTGTCCGGCCATCGGCCCTGTACCAAACCGCCAGGTGCGCTTATGGCCAAACCGTTCGGCGCGCGTAAACGCAGCCGCTTCGGCCTGAGACATCCCTTCAAAGAAATTGAAGCGCCGATTGTATTCGGCCGCATGTTGCTGGCAGAAATGATGCCGCCCCTTGCCGCCAGGCTTCGGAGCAGGGTGAGTACCTTCAAGGTCGCAGTCCTTGTGATCACATACACGAGTCTTTTGCGCACGCGCCCGGGACGCCTCATCTTTAGGAGGCTTGATGCGCATATCCTTGAACTTTACGCGGTAGGAGAAGGGTTCGCTATCTGACATGACCCAACATCATAAGGAGACCCCGTTAAAGATGCCACAACCAAACGACAGGTTATCGCGAATTCGTGACATTCTGACCGGGGCGTTTGACCCCGTTGACCTGGATATCAC
>Ga0070726_10001784_pt1 | contig 20702 bp, 16 predicted proteins | sample tdAd471_FD_67275 | JGI IMG/M metagenome (GOLD analysis project Ga0070726, IMG submission 67275) | Marine sediment microbial communities from the Atlantic coast under amendment with organic carbon and nitrate - tdAd47.1 | ecosystem: Environmental > Aquatic > Marine > Coastal > Sediment | place... | reverse complement strand
ATCCCCGCCCGCGCGCTGCCGTCTTCACCGATATCAACCTCCAGCGCCACCGCGACGACCCGCGCGTCCTCCGCCCCGGGCTCACGGATGTCCGCGCCGACGATCACCCGCCCCTCGTGGAACCGCACACGCACGCTCCGGATTCCCTCCGGCCACCGCCCGTATTCGCTCTCCACCCACAAGGGCAGGCGCACCGCCAGCCACGCGTTCGCGTCGTCCTCGGTGATCGTCACCGCCCACCGCTGCTCGTGCGGGTGCTGTCGCGTCATTGTCGAAACCGCCCAGTTCTCGACCGCGCGCGAGGTCGAAATTACAGAGGGCTCGCTCGTGTTCACCTCCGCCCACCACCCCGGCGGACGCGACGCCAGCCACCAGCCCACGCCGATCGCCAGCGTCAACACCGCCGCCAGCACCACAACACCGGAATACAAAACCCGCCGGCGCGCCTCGGTCGCGAGCAGCCCGCGTACCCCGCGCCTGCGCGATCGCGACGACCGATCGGTGCGACCGGACTTGGCAAGCCGGGCCGCGGCACGCTCGCGCCGGGTCGTCAGCTTCTTCGGCGCTTCTTCGGTTTCCTGGTTGCGCCCCCCCCGTTTGGCCCGTGCTGCCGCCTCGCGACGCTCTCGGCGCGTCGGCCCGCGTCCCTTGCTGGCGCGTGAGCCGCGAGCCATCAGCGTTATCCCCGGTAGCGCCGCACAACCAGCGTGTCGTTCTGCCCGCCGAAGCCGAAACTGTTCGACATCGCCACTTCCACGCCGCCCGCATCCGCCAGATCCCGCGCCTGATTCGGCACATAGTCCAGATCGCACACCGGGTCAGGCGTGCGCAGGTTCATCGTCGGCGGCACAAAGCCCGTCCGGATCGCCTGCACGCAGGTGATCAGTTCCACCGCCCCCGCCGCCTGGATCAGGTGACCCATCATCGACTTCACCGACGAGAACGGGATCCTGCCCGCGTTGTCGCCGAACAGACCCTTCACCGCCTTAGTCTCGATCGAGTCGTTCTCCTTCGTCCCCGTCCCGTGCGCCGAGATGTAGTGCACCAGCGGGCGACCGTTCTCGTCCGTCGCTCCCGGGTCGATGCCCGCCTGCTCGAGCGCCTCACCCATCGCCGCGATCGCGCCCTTGCCCTCGGGCTGAATATCCGTGATCCGGTAGGCGTCCGCCGACGACCCGTAGCCGCAAACTTCCGCTACGGGCGTCGCCCCGCGAGCGAGCGCGTGCTCCAGGTCTTCGAGCACCAGGATGCCCGCGCCCTCACCCATCACGAATCCGTCGCGCGTCTGGTCGAAGGGCCGGCTCGCCGACGACGGCTCGTCCCGCCGCGTGCTCATCGCCGTCAGCCGGATGAACCCGGTCATGCCCAGCGGGTGGATCATCGAGTGCGCACCGCCGGCGAGCATGATGTCCGCGTCCCCGCGCGACAGGATCTCGAACGCCTCACCCACCGACTGCGTCGACGCGGCGCACGCCGTCATGCAGTTGAACGCCGGGCCGCACGCGCCGAACGCCTCGGCCAGGTGCGTCACCGGCATGTTCGGCTCCTGCTCCATCTCACCGTGCGCGTCGAACCGCTTGTACGCCTCCTCCGCCCAGCGCTTGAAGTCCACCGAGCGCGAGTCCGCGTCCCACGCCTCCAGGTTCGCCTTCGCGTACCCGTCGAAGTTCAGGATGCCCTCGCCCGCGCCGAGGTAGATACCCACCCGACGCTCGTCGAACCCGGCTTCCTTCGTGAACCCGGCGTTGATCTGGCCCGCCTTGCCGGCATCGCCCAGCCCGGCCTGCTTCCACGCCATCGCCGCCGCGGCGAGCGCGTACGCGCTGTTCCGCTGCGCGTGACGGAACGGCTCCGGCTCGGCGAAGAAATTCGCCAGGTCAAAGCCCTTCACCTCCGCCGCGAAGTTCGTCCGGAACGTCTCGGCCGGGAAATGCGTCACCGGCCCGATCGCGCTGGCGCCCGACAGCAGTTTCGTCCACACCGAATCGACGTCGAAGCCCAGCGGGGTGATCCACCCCATGCCGGTGATGACTACCCGGCGCTGCCGGCCCACATTGGAGACGCCCGGCGCGTTCAACGCTCGTCCTCGTAGTCCTCGTCCTCATCGCCGCGTAGTGCTTCCAGCTTGTCCGGGTTCAGCACCCGCACCAGCCCGCCGTCCTTCAGGCGCCGACGAGAGAAGTTGATGATCAGCCCCAGCTCCAGGTCCGCCGCGCGCAGCTGCGAACGCAGCACCGTCCGGTCGTAGCCCGAGACCTCGCAGTCGCTGGCCATCACCTGCACCACGAACCGCTCATCCACGAACAGACTCACCGAGTGGTGGCCGATGTCCTGCCCGCCGTAGTGGATCGGGAAGCTGTAGTGCAGGTCGTGGTCGACGCCGCAGTCCTTCAGCTCGATCGACAGCGCTCGCTCGTACACCGTGGCGTCGAAGCCCGGTCCCAGCGCCTTGTGGATGTCGATCGCGCAGCCGATGACCTTGCGGCTCACCTCGGTGAGCGCCGGGTCCAGTTCATCGTTCCGCAGGGTCGGTCGTCGTCGGGCGTCATGGCTGGTCATGCAATGCATTCCTCAAGACTCGGTCGGGGAGAGTTCGACGCGGTCGGAGCGTCATGAAGTAGGCCTACACCATAGCGGAACCGGGGTAGGCCCGGCGATCAGCCGGCGCTGCGTTTCAGCACGATCGCGGCGTTCTGGCCGCCGATCGCGCCCGTACACACCAGCATGTACTCAAGATCCGCATCACGCGCATCCGCAGGCCCCGCGTCCAGCCCGTCCGCTGGCGTGCCCGCGTGCAGGCGAGCCGGCAGTTTCTGCTGCTCGAGGCACTTCGCGCCCACGCACACGCCGATCGCGCCCGCGCCCGCCGCCAGCGTCCCGATCTGGGGCGTCACCGTCACCAGCGGGATATCCCGCAGTCGATCGCCGAACACGCGCCGCAGCGCCGCCGCTTCCGTTGCGTCCGTGTGCCGGTGCCCCGCGCCCTGCGGCACGATCGCGTCAATCTGCTCCGGACCGATCTCCGCTTCCTTGAGCGCCGCCTCGATCGCGACCTCCAGCCCGACCGCGCGCCGCTCGGGATCTGTGCTCGCCGGGGTGTGTCCCGCGCCGAATCCCTCGATCGCACAGATGGCGCGCGCCCCGCGGGACTTCGCCGCCTCTGCGCCTTCCACCATCAGGATCCCGCCGCCCTCGCCGACCAGCGTCCCCGTCGCGCCCTCGTCGTACGGGCGCACCAGCGTCCACGCCTCATCGCCCGGCTTCGTGTGCGCCAGCACGCCCGTCAGGTCGAGGCGCAGCAGCCCCATCGGGTTCAGTTTCGATTCCACACCCCCCGAGAAGCACACATCCGCATCGCCCCGCTCGATCACGCGCAGCGACTCGCCGATGCTCAAGGGCCCCGACGCCTCGCAGCAGGTGATCGTGTTCGAGGGCCCCTGCGCATCGTGGATGATCGTCACGTGGCACGCGAGCATGTTCGGCAGGTACTTGAGCATCCAAAGCGGCGTCAGGTTGTCCATCCCCGCGCCCGACTGCTCGTCGGCCCCCCATCGCGCGTAACTGAACTCACCGTCCTCGGTCGCCGTGGCCATCGCCATCGCCAGCTCGGGCACCTCCGCCGCGATCAGCCCCGCCCCGATCTGGCACCCTACCCGATCCGGGGTGTAGGTCAGCGCCGCCCCGTCGTCGGCGTGGGCGCTGCTCCCCTGCGTCACCAGTCCGGCCTCCTCGGTCGCGCACTGGGCCGCGGCGACCGCCAGTTCGGTGTCCCGCGCCATGACCTTGACCGCCTTCCGGTAGGTCTTGGGCACGAAATCACGCCCCTTGAAGTCCTTGACCTCCGCCCCCAGCGACGAGCGGAACCCCGTCGCATCGAACGACTCGATCGGCCCCAGAGCCGACTTCCCGGAGCACAACCCCTCCCACAGCGCATCGATCCCGACGCCGAACGGGGTGACGGCTCCGATCCCGGTAATAACGACACGTCTGGGCATGGGCCGATTGTAGCGATGCGCGGAACCCGGGCTGCCGCCGTGCCCGCAAACACGCGGATACGCCCTTTCCGCGCTCAATCTCTTGCATCGAATGGGGGAGCCAGTACCCTCTTCTTGGACGCGCGGAATCCCGCGCGGGCACGAGAGAGGAAAGACACCCCATGAAGCACCTGACCATCGCGGCGTTCGCCGCATCGCTGTTCGCCGCGTCGGCGACCCACGCCCAGGTCGCTCTGGACTGGTCCACGGTCGGCAACCCGGATAACGCCCCGAACAATGACGGTTTCGGCTCGGTCGCCTACGAGTACCGCATCTCGACCTACGAGGTGACCAACAGCCAGTACGCCGCGTTCCTCAACAGCGTCGCCGCCAGCGATCCCAACGGGCTCTACAACACCAACATGGGCTCGAACTCGCGAGGCGGCATCGGACGCTCCGGATCCAACGGCAGCTACACCTACTTCGTCCGCGGCAACATGGGCGACAAACCCGTCAACTACGTGTCCTGGTACGACGCCGCACGCATGGCCAACTGGATGACCAACGGGCAGGGCCTCAACGGGAGTTCCGGCGACACCGAGACGGGCGTGTACAACTTCGACGGCACCGATTCGATCAGCGCCATCACGCGCGACCTGTCCAACCCCAATCAGGTCTTCATCCCGACCGAAGACGAGTGGTACAAAGCCGCCTACCACCAGCCGGCGAGTCAGGGCGGCGATGCCGACGACTACTGGCTGTACGCCACACAGAGCAACGAGGTGCCAACCATCGCTGAGGCTGCGCCCAACGGCGATGTCTCCGCACCCGGTCAGGACGTCGTGAACTACGCGTTCGGCGCCGATTGGAACGGGCTGAACGGCAACCTGACCACGGTCGGTTCGGCGGGCAGCACCAGCTACTACGGCGCATACGACATGAACGGCAATGTCTGGGAATGGAACGAGTCGCTGATCGAAGATTCCTCGTCACGAGGCCTGCGCGGCGGCTCGTACAACAGCACCGAGGAAACCCTTCAAGCGGCGACACGGAGCCTCAACGACCCCGTGGCCCAGATCAACTTCTACGGCTTCCGCCTCGCGAGCCCCGCGCCGAGCTGCCCTGCGGATGTGGATGGTTCCGGTACCGTCGACCTCGGTGACCTCAACGCCGTGCTCGCAAACTTCGGACAAACCACTTCAACCGGCGACACGAACGGTGATGGCGTCGTCGACCTGACCGACCTGAACTCTGTGCTCGCGGGATTTGGAGAGGCCTGCCCGTAACGATCGGGGCCGGAGCCCGAGTGGATCAACGCCCCTGCGCGCGCCGGGGCGGTGTTTCGGCGGTTATTTCTTTCTGACTGCTATGTATGTACTTCAGTCAGAAAGAAAATCTTGGGCTTCGATCATGTGGGCTTCGATCAGGGATTCTTTCTGACTGATCCGCTTTCCGGGGGTCCGGGGGGAAACGGAATCCCTGGTCGCGCCGGTACCTGAGACGCAGGCGAAGACCCCGCCAGCTTACGGCACCTCTCGATACGCCTCTTTTTCAAACGGGTTGTCCCGATACGGGTCTCGACGCCGGATGAAGAGCACGAGCGAGCAGAGCAGGTACGCCGGGATGAACAGCGGCCCCCACCGCTCGTACTGGCGGACGTGGACTAATTCGTGACTCCGCGCCACATCGAGCGCCGCCGCCGTTCGGCCAAGCACGACGTGCCCGAGCGTGAGCGCAAACGGCTGCACCGGGCAACGAACGAGCATCCAACTGACGAACCCGCCATGGAACTCAAGCGTCCGTCCGACCCGACGCCCGGACCCGCCGCTTGCCAGGCCAAGGAGCCCGACAACCAGCCCGAGCAGCGTCGCCGGTGAAGCCCAGATGTACAAGATCAGTTGCACGCCCCCATTGTGGTCTGCCTGACCACCCGTCACACCTTCGACGCGCCGTCCCCTACCATCCCCCCATGCCCTGGCCCCCCGAAGACCGAGCCCGCGCCACCATCGTCGCCACCCGCCTCAAGGTCGGGCTCGAAGTCCACGTCGAGCTCGACACGCGCACCAAGATGTTCACGCGCGCCGGCAACCCGGCCAGCGCCGAGTTCGAAGGGGCCGCGCCCAACACGCTGATCGACCCCGTCGTGCTCGCCCTGCCCGGCACGCTGCCGGTGCTCAACGAGCGCGCGATCGAGCTGTCCATCCGCGTCGGCCTCGCGCTCGGCTGCTCCATCGCCGAGGTCACGCGCTGGGACCGCAAGAGCTACTTCTACCCGGACCTGCCCAAGGGCTACCAGATCTCGCAGTACGCCCTGCCCCTGTGCTTCGACGGCTCGGTCGACTGGCCGATCGAGGCCGACGGCTCCGAGAAGCGCATCGGCATCGTCCGCGCCCACCTCGAAGAGGACGCCGGCAAGCTCCTTCACGAGGCCCCCGGCGGGCGTCCGATCGACCACTCCATCGTGGACCTCAACCGCGCCGGCACGCCCCTGCTGGAGATCGTCACCCAGCCCGACTTCACCGAGCCCGAGCAGGTCGTGAACTTCGCGCGCTCGCTGCGCACCGTCTGCCGCTTCGTCGGCGCGAGCCGCTGCGTGATGCAGAAGGGCCACATCCGCTTCGAGCCGAACATCAACTGCGTGCTCGAGATGGACGACGGGCGCACGGTCACCACGCCCATCACCGAGATCAAGAACCTCAACTCCTTCCGCTCGCTCGAGATGGCCATCCGCGCCGAGCTCGCCGCCCAGCCCGAGCGCTGGCGCGAAGACGGTCGCGAAATGGGCCCCGGCGAGAAAGTCACCCGCGGCTGGGACGACGCGAAGAACACCACCTTCGTCCAGCGCGAAAAGGAAGACGCCCACGACTACCGCTACTTCCCCGACCCCGACCTGCTCCCCACGCCCATCGGCCCCGAGTGGGTCCAGACCATCCGCGCCGCCCTGCCCGAACTCCCCCACCGGCGCGCCGAGCGCTATCGCGATGACTACGGACTGAGCGAAGCCGACGCGGGCGCCCTCAGCGCCGAACGGGGCGAGTCCGACCTCTTCGAAGCCATCATCACCCACCTCGTCGGCGACGCCGGCGGCAGCGACCGACAGGAAGTCGCACGCCAAGCGTCCAACCTGCTCCTGCAGGCCGGTCGCCAGCTGGCCAATGAGCGATCGGCCGACGACGAGGCACCCGCCCTCGACGCCCTCGGCTTCAGCGCCCAGCAGGCCGCGGGCATCGTGAAGCTCCGGATGGACAACGCCATCAGCGCCTCCGCTGTCCCCCAACTGCTCGCCCACCTCTCGGGCACCGACGACGATGCCCAAGCCGCGGCGGAATCCCTCGGCCTGCTCCAGGTCACCGACGAGTCCGCCCTGGAAAAGTGGTGCGACGAAGCCCTCGCCGACCCCGCCAACGCCGCCTCGGTCGCCGATGTGAAGTCCGGAAAACAGCAGGCCATCGGTCGCCTGATCGGCTCGGTCATGAGCAAGTCCGGCGGCCAAGCCGACGCCAAGGCCGTCCGCGCGATCCTCCTGAACAAACTGGGCCAATAGCAGGCCGAGTCTCGATCAAGGTTGATCCAACCCCGTCACCTGACCGACGATGCCGGTAGGCATGCACGACTCCCCCCACGACCACCTGTCGAACCTCTCGCCCGGCGACATCGACCCGCTGCGCGCCGAGGCCGCGCAGCGCGACGCCCTTGTCGCCTCGCACGTGCTCATGGTCCGTCCCACCGCCTTCGGCCTCAACGCCGAAACTCAGGCCACGAACGCCTTCGTCGATTCCGAATTCGACGACCCGGAGTCCATCGGCGCGCGCGCCACACTGGAGTTCGACGGCGTGGTCGCGCGTCTCCGAGCCGCGGGCGTCAGCGTCTTCGCTTTCGACGACGACCGGGGCCTGCCCGACAGCGTGTTCCCCAACAACTGGTTCAGTTGGCACACGACCAGCCCCGGGCGCGCCACGGTCATCCTGTATCCCATGCTCGCGCCCAGTCGCCGACGCGAGATCCGCGCCGAGTGGATCGAGCAGGTCGCCGAATCCCTCGGCGTCACCCTCGAACACATCGTCCGCCTCGACCACGAAGCCGAGAAGGGCCGCTTCCTCGAATCGACCGGGAGCATGGTCATCGACCGCCAGGGCCGCCGGATCTACGCCTGTCGCTCGGCCCGCACCGATGAGTCGCTCGTGCGCGAAGTCGGCCAGGTGCTCGGCTTCGATGTGCACCCCTTCGACGGCGTGGACGCCTCGGGCGTGCCGGTCTACCACACCAACGTGATCATGGCGGTGCAGGAGAGCTTCGCCGTGGTCTGCGACGAAGCGGTCCGCGACGAGGGCCAGCGTGCTGCGCTCATCGGCTCGCTTCAGGACGCCGGCAAGGAGACCATCCGCATCTCGCTCGACCAGGCCATGCGCTTCGCCGGCAACATCATCCAGCTGCGCGACGCCTCGGGCACCGCCAGCGGCACCGATCGCGTCATCGCGATGAGCCGCACCGCCTGGGAGGCCTTCGACGACGACCAGCGCGCCGCCCTCGCCCGACACGGACGCATCGTCGCCCCCGCCATCGACACCATCGAGCACATCGGCGGCGGGAGCGTCCGCTGCATGATCGCCGAAGTCGGGAACTGACACCACGTCAATCTGGGCGCTCTGGGCAGCAGAAAACCCCGCAGTTCCGCCGGATCCGCAGGATTACTGGTCGTCGAACCGACGCCTGCAGGTATGTTGAACCCTCACGAAGCACGCAGCCGACGGAGGAGGACACAGGATGCGCACCGCTATCGCCCTGTTCTGCGCCGTGGCGGTGACCGCGGCCGGCACCGACACGAATACGCAGATCGACAAACTCATCGCCGCGGATACCGCGTTCGGCGACCAGTTCAGCCGATCGCTCAGCATGACGCTTTCTTACGCGCTCATCGGTGCGCCAACCAACGACGGCGATGGCGACAGCGCCGGTGCGGCTTACGTCTTCGACTATGTCACCGGCCAGGAACTCATGCGCGTGACCCCCGCCGACATTCAGCCGAACGATTTCTTCGGTTGGGACGTCGCGGGGACCGGCCAGCGACTGTTCGTCAGTGCCCTGAACAGTGGGTTCGGCTCCAACGAGACCGGCTCCGTTTACGTCTTCAACCTCTTCACCGGGCAGCAACTCGGCGAGCTCGTGGGCTCCGACATCGCGGAGGGCGACGGGTTCGGGCTGAGCATCGCCGCGAGCGGTTCGCGCCTGCTCATCGGTGCGCCGACCGACAACACGCCGGCGGAAGAAGCAGGCTCCGCGTACGTCTTCAACGCCGGCACGAACCAGCAACTCTTCAAACTCACCGCTTCTGACGGCACGGCCAGCGATCGATTCGGGACCGATGTCGCGGTCAGCGGCTCGCTCGCCGTCGTCGGCGCCCCCTTCGCCGATCCGCTCGGCAGTTCGTCGGGGGCCGCCTACGTGTTCAGCGCAACCAGCGGGCAGCAGCTCCAGAAGCTCGTGCCGAACGACGGAGCACCGCAGGATTGGTTCGGTTTCGCGGTCGCCATCAGCGGATCACTCGCGGTCGTTGGCTCTCCCAGAGACGACGACGCCGGATCGATCTCCGGATCCGCCTATGTGTTCGACGCCGCGACGGGAGAGCAGTTGCACAAGCTGACCGCCTCAGACGCAAGCGAAGGTGATGGGTTCGGCGACTCGGTAGCGATCAGTGGCAACCTCGTTGTGGTCGGCAGCGGGTCTTCCGCCAGTCCGGGATCGGCCTATGTTTTTGACGCCGAGACAGGTCAGGAGCTCTACAAGCTTATCGCTTCAGATGGCGAGAACGGCGACGCCCTCGGGTACCAGGTCGCGGTGATCGGCAACCGCACTGTCTGCAGCGCACTCAACCACAACGGCACCGGCACGGCCTACGTCTTCGATGTCACCCCCTGCTTCGCTGACCTGAACAACGACAACACCGTCGACCTGACGGACCTCAACATCATCCTCGGCAACTTCGGCAACACCACGACCAACGGCGACACCAACTTCGACGGCGTCGTCGACCTCGCTGACCTCAACCGCGTGCTCAACGAGTTCGGCACCGACTGCCCGTGAACAGATTCCCGAGACGTACGGACCACCCACATGATGACGTCCATCCGGATTCCCATCGCCTGTGCAATAATTCTTGCGCCGATCGCTATCGCGAGCGACGACCTGACCGAGTCGCGTACGCTGATCCCGTTGAACATCGGCCAGAACGGCTCTTTCGGGTTCTCGATCGCCGCGAGCCTCACACGAACCGTCACAGGAACGCCGCTCGCTGAATACAACGGCAACGATTCCGGCGCAGCGTACGTGCACGTCACCAACACCGGCCAGCAACTCTTCCGGCTCCTGCCCGACGACCCGTCGCCCTTCGCCGAGTTCGGAGCCAGCGTCGCGGCGACGGGCCAACGGGCGATCGTCGGCGCACCAGGGGCGAACGGCCCGCAGAACGAATGCGGCGCCGTGTACCTCTTCAACATCCAGACCGGCGAGCAGACAGGCAAACTCACAGCCTCCGACGCCGCGTCCTTCGCCGAGTTCGGACACAGCGTGAGCGCCAGCGGCGCGCGTCTCATCGTCGGAGCCAGAATCGATGATCAAGCCGGCCAGAACGCGGGCGCGGCGTACATCTACGATCTGGCTTCGGGCCAGCAGCTGCATAAACTGTTCGCGAGCGACCCGAGGGCCTTCGACGCCTTTGGCAGTTCGGTCGCTTTGAGCGGCAACCTGGCGGTAGTCGGTGCGCCGAACGACGACAAGCCGGGCGGCTTGCTCGGCGCGGGATCGGCCCATCTGTTCGATGTCACGACCGGTGAACTGATCCATAAACTCACACCGGAAGACCAGCAGTTCGGCGCCGGCTTCGGAACATCCGTCGCGATCAGCGGGAACCTCGTCGTCGTCGGCTCCGCCGGAGGCAACGACAGCTTATCCAGCGGCTGGGCCTACGTGTTCGATGCCGGCAGCGGGCAGCAGTTGCACAGGTTGTCTCCCAACAAACAGGTCAAGTTCGATCGCTTCGGAGAGAGCGTCGCGATCAGCGGCAACTTCATCGTCGTCGGCGCGCGGGATCGCTTCGCGGATGCCGACGGCGGCGGCGCCGCTTTCGTCTTCGACGCGCAGACGGGTCAGGAGCTCTTCCGCCTCTTCTCCTCCAACGGGGAGAACTTCGTCGACGCATTCGGTACCTCCGTCGCCGTCCTCGGAACCCGTGCGTTCGTGGGTGCCCCCAGGGGTGGAGGGACGGTCCTGGACTACGGCCGCTCATACGTCTTCGACCTCACCCCCTGCTTCGCCGACGTGAACAACGACAACACCGTCGACCTTGCAGACCTCAACATCGTCCTTGGCAACTTCGGCCAAGCCACGTCGATCGGCGACACCAACTCCGACGGCGTCGTCGACCTCGCCGACCTGAACCGAGTCCTGAACGAGTTCGGCACCGCCTGCCCATGAGCAGGGTGGCATGGCCACCGAACGCGCAAGTCCGCCCCGGCGCGCGCCGAGTGGGCTCGGGCGCATCGCCACTTCCCGACTTTTTGAGAAAAATTTCCGCCCGTAGTTCCTGCGGATTCTCGCGATGCCTTTTCGCATCACCACCTCCTGCGCGCGCCGCATGGGCCCGCTCGCCCTAAGGGTGAGGGAGGTGCACTCATGCACACCGCAGCAAACCAGCCGTCCGAAACCACGACCTTCAACCCCCAGACCGCCGAGGAAGCCCTCGCGCACATCAAGGCGATCTATCGCATCAAACGCCTCAAGTCCGAAGTGACCATGGTCGCCGCGCAGACCACGGCACTGGAAGCGCTCGCTTACTGCATGAAGCCTGTCCAAACCACCGGAGACCCCAAGCTCGACGCGTTCTACGCGAGAGAACGAAACCGCCAACGCCTGGCGGCCATCCAAACCCTCCTCCACATCCGAACCGTCCAACGCGAAAAACGCCTGCGCCAGACCACGCGCGCGAAGCAGAAAGCAAACGCGAAATCCACCAAGGGAACCACCAAGGGCGCCATGGTCGGAGCCGAAGGCGAAGGCCATGCCGACAGCAGTTCAACCGTTCCTTCTCCCCTCGCGGGAGAAGGTGGCCGCGCCAGCGGTCGGATGAGGGGGCGGTCCGAAACTTCCGACCACTCCAAGTGCTCAGAACATGCTCGAACAAGTTTGAGCATGCCACCCAAACCCTTCCCCACGCCGTCCCGCAGTGCCCCCGCCGCCCGGATTATCGCCGACGCCGGATCACCGAACGGCCTCGCGAATCCGGGGTGATGCTCACAGATCCCATCCGCTACCCTACCCCCATGGCCAAGGCCCGCACGCAGACCGTCAAACTCGAAGAGCGCAAGCCCGTCGGGCCGTCCGGGCCGGCGTGCGTTGATCTCGATCGCGTCATCGGGCAGGACCGCGCGGTATCCCAGCTCCGCAGCGCGATCGAATCAGGGCGTCTGCACCACGCGTGGATCTTCGCCGGCCCGCCCGGCGTCGGGAAGCGCACCACCGCCGAGGCCTTTGCGACGCTGCTGCTCGACCCCGACGCCGCGCCCGACCTGACCGGGCGACTCACCGTGGACCCCGAGGGACACACCGCGCGACTCATGCGCGCCCGCACCCACCCCGACTACCACCTGATCACCAAGGAACTCGCCGCCTACAGCGAGGACGACAGCACCCGCCGCTCCAAGCAGCGCAACATCCCCCTCGCCGTGCTCCAGGAATACCTCATCGAACCGGCCCAGCTCGCCGGGAGCGGGCGCTCGGGCGCGATCGCCTCCAAGGTGTTCGTCGTCGACGAGGCCGAACTCATGCGCTCCGGCTCCAACGAGGGCCAGAACGCGATGCTCAAGACCCTCGAAGAGCCGCCGCCGGGCACGATCATCATCCTCGTCACCGCGCGCGAGGAGGCGCTGCTCCCGACCATCCGCTCGCGCTGCCAGCGCGTCCGCTTCGATGCGCTGTCCGATGCCGACATGCAGGCGTGGCTTGATCGCACCGAGGGCGAGGACCGGCTAGAGGTTCGCCCCGGCTCGCGCCCGTGGCTGCTGGAGTTCGCCGCCGGCTCGCCCGGGCGCGCCCGCATCGCCATCGAGACCGGCCTGCTCGACTGGGAATCCGAACTGCGCCCGTTCCTGAGCGCCATCGAACGCGGGCGCTACGACCCGGACTTCTCCGCCACCCTCTCCAAACTCGTCGGTTCGTGGGCCGAGGACTGGGTCAAGGCACGACCGCAGGCCAGCAAGGAAGCGGCCAACCACGCCGCGGCGGGGCACGCCTTCCACCTGCTCGCCCAGCGCATGCGCCGACTGCTCGCCGACGCGTCCGAAACCGGCGACGCCGAGGCCATCGAACGCTGGTCCGACGCGATCGAGGCTATCGCGCAGGCCGAGCGCGAGATCAACGCAAACGTGCAGATGGCGCTCGCGCTCGAGCACATGAGCGCCCGCTTCGCCTCGGCAGTTGATTGAACGAGAAACTCGGTTCGGTTCAGGCCGAGAACGACAGGCCGCCGCCAGAGGGACGAGTTGCGCCGGGACCGTAGGTGCCGGTGGCCCGGGTCGGTGCCAACGAAACTGGCGCCGAACTCGCTGCGGCGCCGTTCGGAGCGTCGGCGCCCTTGGAGTCCCGCTGCTCCTTCCAGAGCTGCTCGCAGAGCATGCCCCAGGTCTCGCGCTCGTAGCGCATGATCTTCAGGCACTCATCGACCTTATCGACGGATTTCTCGAACCCGGCCTCCGTCAGGTGCTTGAACACGAACGTGTACAGGGCACCGACCTTCTCGCACAGTTCGGGGTTCACCTCCGGCTTCATGCCGGAGATGAGCTCGAGCACGATGTCGCGGGCCTGGCTGAAACCGTCGTACATCTTCTCGTAGTTCTTGTTCACAAGCCCGTCGCGCCCGTCTTCCATGAACCGGATGCAGCCGTCCAGGAGGAGCAGGCGGAGCTTCTCGGGCGTCGCGGTGAGCACCTGATTGCGGAAGTACGGGTTGTTGATGTCGAAACTCATGACCCGACTGCTATCGACGCCCGCCGGTTCGGCGCTGAGCCGATAACCGCGGACCGGACGGTGAAACTTCCAGATGGTGGGTTCAAGGGTCCGATCGGCAACTCCTGCGCGGGTCAGGGGTCATCAGCCGAGCTGGCTGAGGGCTGACTGCTGATTCTGGAGCTGGGAGAGGGCCTGCTCCATGGCGATGAACTGCGATTCGAGCTGGGCCCGGCGCCGTTCGAGCTGGATGTCGAACCGCTCGATCCGCTTCTCCTGCAGGTCGATCTGAGCGAGCAGGTTCTCGTCCTTGCGTTTGAGCAGGCCGTCGATCGAGTTCGTGAAGTTCTCGACCAGCAGTTTGATCTGCTCGCCGACGCCGAGCTGGTTGTAGGAGTCCTCGTCGGGCTGGACGAACGCGCCCGGGGCGATCTCGATGGGCTCGCGCGGAGCGAGTTCGAAGGCGCTGAACAGTTCGGCGACGTTGTCGAAATCGGTCTCGAGGGCCTGGCGGAACTTGTCGCGGTCGAACTCGAGCTTGGCACCCTCGCCGACGCGGACGCCGACCTGGAAGAGGAACTGGAACTGGCCGTCGACATCCTGCGGGTTTGCCTGGATCGCGCGGTAGAGCGCACGCCGGACGTTGGAGACCGTGGTGTCGCCGAGCAGAGCGCCGCGCCGTTCGGTTTCCTCGTTGTAGGTGTCGAACTGGCCCATCGTCGTGATGACGCTGTTGAAGGCCTCGACGAAGCCGTTGACGGCGTCTTCGATGGCGCCCGTGTTCCGGCTCACGACGACCTCGACGGGCTCGTCGGAGGTTCCCTTGAGGTCGATGGTCACGCCCTCGACGACGTTGTCGAGGGTGTTGGTCGTGCTGGTGAGCAGCACAGCCTTCGCGGGATCCTCGGCGCCGAAGAAGACGACGGCGTCCTGGGCGGCAGACAGCTCCTCCAGACCGAGGTTGAACCCGCCGGTGTCGATGATAAACTCGCCGGCCGAGCCGGTGTATCGGCTGGTGAGGTTCATGCGGAACGGGCTGTTGGACGAGCCGTCGTTGACGATGCTCGCGCTGACGCCGACACCGGCGAGGTTGATCTTGTTGACCACCTCCTGCAGCGTGTCGTTCTCGTCGAACTCAACGACGAGCTCGTTGGAGCCGTCGGCGACGATGGCCTCGGTGACCGGTGCGCCCTCGGCTCGTGAGAATGTGCCGTCGATGTTGAGCTGCTTCGCGGCGGTGCCGGTGACGTCCTCGATGATCAGTTCGCCCGCGCCTTCGGACAGGTCTCGGATGACGATGCCGTCGCCCTGATCGTTGACCGCGGCTTCGATCTCGATGCCGGGGCGGGAGTTCAGGAAATCCAGCAGTTCGTTGACGTTCTGGAAATCGTCGCGGATGGTGATGAGCTGCGAGTTGCCCGAGGCGTCGGTGATGCGGATCTCGCCGGCCTCTATGCCGCGCCCCTGGTTGAGGCGGTCCATGCTCGTGGCCTGGCCGATCCACTTCATCTGGAGGTTGCTGCCCTGCACGCTGGTGGCGGCGCTGTCCTTGGTGAGGCCGAGTTCGGCGGCGAGGTCGCCGGCGATGGAAAAGTTGCCGGCGGTCGCGCCGGTCGAGTCGACCGCGCTCAGGCCGTTGCCCGCGTCGTTGAGCGAGACCTGCACGCCGACGCCCGCGCCGGAGAGCTCGCTGTTGATGGTGTTGACCAAAGAGTTCAGCGAGCCGCTCAGGTCGGCGGTCGTCAGGATGGCCGACAGGTTGAGCGAGTTGCCGGCGCGATCGGTGATGGTCAGGTCGGTCGAGGTGAGTCCCGCGCCGCCGTTGAGGTTGCGCGAGAGGACGGTGTTGAGGCCCGAGAGCAGGCGGTCGCCGGTGAAGCTGGCGCTGGTGGTGCCGGCGCCGATGAGGCCGGCGAGGCCGAGGCCGCGAGCGGTGTTGGCGGTGGAGCTGGCGGTCGCGCCTTCGGCGACGCGGAAGGCGGAGCCTGCGTCGGTGGTGTTGTCGATGAGTTCGAGGCCGGTGCCGGCGGCGTTAATCTGCGCAGTCACCTTGCCCTCGGACTGTTCGTTGATCTGCTCGATGACGTCGCCGAGGGTCGCGGCGCGGGACTGCGTGACCTGCTGCTCGGTCTCGGGCTTGTCGTCGCCGGTGGGCATGGTGTCGGGGTCGTAGACCTGGCCCTCGAACTCGCCCTCGGTGACGACTTCCTGCGTGACTTCGCCGAGGTCGATGGAGATGGCGGGTCCGCCGTCGCGGGTGAAGATGCGGAAGTCGGTCGAGCCGTCGCGCACGAGCACGCCGAGGCCGTCGTTGAGGATCGACAGGGCGGTGTTCTCGGAGACGGTGCGGATGTTGGAGCCGGTGACGGTGTTCGAGGCGACGCCGCCGGCGGCGGTGGCGATGCCGAGGCTCGTCGCGGTCTCGTAGCCGAAGCCGTTGGAGATGATCAGGTTGGACGCGGTCGAGCCGGTTTCGTCGGTGATGATGATAGCGCCGTCGTCGACGGAAGCGGTCACGCCGATGTTCGGCTCGGCGTTGATGCGGTCGAGCACGTCCTGGACGGTGACGACGGTGGAGAGGTCGACGGTCGCGGAGTTTCCTGCGCGATCGGTGATGTTGATGGTGCCGCGCTTGATGCCGTTGCCGCCGTTGAGCTCGGCGAGTTCGGTGGATTCGTCGATCCCGCCGCCGCCGATCTCGAAGGAGAACTGGGTCGCGCCGATGCCGGAGTTGTCGCGATCGACGAAGCCGCGGCTGAGGGCACGCTGCGTGGAGACGAGGCGATCGACCTGGAAGCGGTAGGTTCCTTCGCTGGCGCGCGTGGACGAGGTGGCGGTGAGCACGTCCTGGTTGGAAGACGACGCGCTTGTAGCCTGGAAGACTTTGTCGAGGCGGAACTTGCCGGCGGCGGTGCCGAGCGCGAGCAGCGAGGAGTTGATGCTCAGGAACGCGGCCTGCTTCTGCTGGAGCTGGAGGATGCGCTGCTGGGCGAGCTGCTTGGGGCGCGCTTCGATGGCGAGGAGCTGCTGGATGAGCGAGCCCGAGTCGATACCGCTGATCAGCCCGACTGATGATGTGATGCTTCCCATGACGCGGTCCTTCCGTGGCTCGCCTCGCGGTGCGCGTTCCTGCGCAGCGCGATCGTTCGATGGGCGCAGGGGTTGCGCCGATCGGAACTCCACCGTGTGCTCCGCACGCGGCGTGCCAGCCTCCGGCCGGTCTGGTCAGGCGGCCCGACGACGCGGGGCCGCGGCGGGTCGCAGCGGGAGCGCGTCGAGGGCGGGCAGGGATCGGTCGGGCCGTGTCGGCCGGTCGAGCCCCGCTGCCTTCAGTCGCAGCACGTCCATGGCCCACGGGGCGAGGACGCGCTGGAACATGTCGCGGGCTTCCAGCTCCGCGTGCTCGGGCGCTTCGTACGCGCCGGGGTGGCCGCCCCAGGCGCTGTCCCATTCGAGGACGGTGCGTGCGGGGCGGATCGGCGCGCAAGAATCGCGTTCGCAGTGGTTTGTATCGGCGGCGTGGGGGGTGGTGCTGGAGCCGGACGCGGGGTGGTGGGAAGTCATACCCGCTGCTTCGGTCCGTCTGTGACGGCTCTGAAGGGGAGGAAAGCGGGATGACCGAGGAAAACCACTCATCTGGGCAGATGATGGGCGATGAGCGTGGGGATCGCGCGAAGATTGCGCTTGGGTTGGGGGAGGGGCGGGGAGTTGCATACTTGCGGGGAACTCGCCGCCCTCCGCGCCAACAAATGGGACGAGGGGCCAATCGTCGCACCTTCGGTGCGGTCACTGCGTGCGGGGTTCGCGCCTCGCGTTGAGCAGCTGCTTGGCCAGCTTCTGCATGTCCTCGACGGAGTCCGTTTCGTCGACGATCTCGACGCCGAGGAGGGTTTCGAGGACGTCTTCCAGCGTCACGATGCCGACCTTGCTGCCGTACTCGTCGACGACGATGAACAGGTGGTCGCGGCGCTCGATGAACTGCTGAAGGACGGTCGAGAGTTTGGCGGACTCGGGGACGATGTGGGCCGGGCGGGCGATCTCTTCGAGGGTGGCGTCCTGGCGCTCTTCGGCCATCGCGGTGAAGAGGGCGTGGCGGTGGACGAGGCCCCTGATGTCGTCGATGGAGTCGCCGGTGATGGGAACGCGCGCGAAGCGCGGCGGCTCGGCGCTCATGGTCTGGGCGACGGTCTGGCCGGCGGGGAGCGTGAAGGCGACGGTGCGCGGGGTCATGACCTGTTCGACGGTGGCTTCGCGCAGGGCGATCAGGTTGCGGAGGATGCGGGCCTCGTTCTGGTCGAGCGCGCCCTCTTCGTGGGCGAGCTGGGCGAGGCTGTGCATCTCCTCGCGGCTGATGATCGGCGCGTGCATCTTGCGTCCGGCGAGGAGCTTGGAGATGCGGTCGCAGGCGACGACGATGGGGTAGAGGATGAGGATCATCCAGTGGACGGTCCACGCGGTGAAGGACGCGAGGCGCTTGGCGTGCACGGCGCCGAGGGTCTTGGGGATGATCTCGGAGAAGATGAGGATGGCGAGGGTGACGACGACGCCGACGACGCCGACCCAGGCCTCGCCCCAGATGACGGCGGAATGGGCGCCGACGCCGGCGGCGCCGAGGGTGTGGGCGAAGGTGTTGAGGGTGAGGATGGCGGCGAGGGGGCGGTCGACATCGTCCTTCATGACCTGGAGGCGTTGGCCGGCGCGGCTGCCGCGCTCGGTCATGACGGCGATGTGGGAGCGCGGGATGCTGAGCAGCGACGCCTCGAGGAGGGAGCAGAGGAACGAGACGCCGATGGCGATCGCGAGATAGAAGAGGAGCAGGGCCATGGTTGGTCAGGATAGGCGGAACTGAAACGGCCGGCCGTCGCACCTACGGTGCGAACCCCTCACCCCGGCCCTCTCCCGCAAGGGGAGAGGGAGAAACAAGCTGCTCGTGTCTAGTTGGCGGGCTCGGATGAGGGGATGTCTTCGCCTTCCACGGTGAGGCGGGTGGGGTGGGCGAACCAGGAGTTTTCCTGTTTGCGCCCGTACTGCTTCTCGATGAGGGCGGCGACTTCGGCCATAGTGCCGTTTGCGGGGACCCAGCCGGGGGTTCGGGAGGTGCCGTCGACATCGGGGAAGTCGATGCGGCAGTTCTGGCACTTCTTCTCGCTGTGGAAGCGGATGGGGCACCAGAAGGACTCGATGTTGCGGAGCATTTCGGAGCCGAGGGACCAGACGCCGGTCATCCAGTCGCAGTAGAGGCACCAGATGAGGTCGTGGCCGACGAGGCCCTCGAACTTGTGGCGCGAGAGGTTGACCCAGTCGGCGGTGCGGTACTTCGGCACGCCGACGAGGACGGTCAGCGGCGGGTAGACGACGACTTCGACGAGACGCACGATCCAGAACAGCGGGACGGCGAGCGCGGTGACCCAGAGGGCGAGGTGGTTGCGCCAGCGCCCGATGACCTTGTTGAGCGATTTGACGATGCGCGGTCCCTTGCGGGCCTTGGGGTGGGCGAGTTCGTGGGCCCAGACCCAGAGCTGCAGCGCGACGACCTGGCCGGCAATGGCGCTGGCGAGACCGAACCAGCCGGCAACGATCGCGCCGACGACGCCGGGGAGGATGAGGAAGTAGGTGATGGCCAGATCGAGCAGCGGCGCGCGACAGAGGGCGTCGGAGGCGCGACGACCGGCGGCGCCGAGTTTGGCAAGGGTGTGGAGCACGGCGGTGCCGAGGAGAATCGCGCCGATGGTGGCGAGGAAGATGCCGAGGTGGGTGCTGGTCATGGGTGCAGCATACGGGCTCGCGGTATTCTCCAAGGCGATTGCTGCTGACCCCGACGAGAGAGCCACCATGAATCTGCCCGCTTTTGCTGTTGAGATCGATGATCCGGTCGCCTCTGGGAAGAGCGACGTCCCGCTGCACCGGCCGGAATGGCTGCTCACGACGGGGCACGGCGGGTTCGCGATGGGGTGCTGCGATGGGTTTGCGGGGCGGCGGTACCACGGGCTGTTGAACGCCTCGGCGACGCCGCCGGTGGACCGGGTAGCGACGGTTGGCGAGCCGGTTGTGGAGATCGATGGTGTTGATGTGCGGACGGTTGCGCTTCGGTTCGAGAAGCGGGGTGACCGGGTGAGCTGGGAGTCGCGCGGAGACGGGTGGAGCGTCGCGCGCGAGCTGGCGGTGGGATACCGGGAGAACACGGCGGCGATGCGCGTGACGCTGAAGCGCGAGAGGAAGGCGGGGGCGATCGGGGTGCGGATCGGGATGGCGGTGCTGCTGCGCGATTTTCACAAACTGGATGAGGAGATCGGCGCGGGGGATTTCGCCATTGATGTGCGCCGGGACGGGTTCGTGGCATCGCGTGCGCTGGGTGAGGCGCGTCACCGGGTGGAGGTACGTGCGACGGGAGCGCGGTTTGTTGAGCGCGGGCGAGTGGAGACGGGGATCGCGGTGCCGCACGAGTTGGACCGCGGGGATGAGACGCTTGAAGCGCGGTTCTGCCCGGGTGACTTCGAGGCGGAGCTGGCGGCGGGCGACGAGACGCTGACGGTCAAGGTGCTGATCGCGTTCAACGACGATGCGCTGCCGGTCGGTTTGCTGGATGACGAGTCGCGCGCGGAGCGGCTGGAGAAGCTGGCGTCGCGGTTTGCTGATGAGGAACTGCGGGCACTGGCAGTGGCGAGCGATGACTTTCTGGTGGAGCGGGTGGTCGGGGGCGAGTCGTGCATGAGCGTGATCGCGGGGTACCCG
>Ga0070726_10001783_pt1 | contig 20709 bp, 14 predicted proteins | sample tdAd471_FD_67275 | JGI IMG/M metagenome (GOLD analysis project Ga0070726, IMG submission 67275) | Marine sediment microbial communities from the Atlantic coast under amendment with organic carbon and nitrate - tdAd47.1 | ecosystem: Environmental > Aquatic > Marine > Coastal > Sediment | place... | reverse complement strand
GATCGAGATCCGGCAACGGGTTCTCCTGCGTACTGGCCTCGGCCTTCTGAATGCGACGCTCGACTTCGCGGACGCTGTCGAGGTACTCGCTGACTTTCGCCCGGTCGCTCGGCCCCAGAGTGTTCTGCAGGCGTCGAATTTCGTCGGTGACGGAATCAAGCAGGCTCGCGCGACGCCGCAGATCCGCTCGCCGCTCCTGCGGAGTCCCGCCTTCCCCGAACAGCGTCTCAAACACGATTCGAGGATGCGCTTCGCTGGGCAGCGGCGTTGTCGGCGATGACCATGACAGATTGTTCTGATAAACGCAGGCAAACCCGTTATCGCACTGCCCGACAATCGACATCAGATCCATCGCGAGTTCCAGCGATGGCAGCTGCGTCTGCTGTCCGATCTGCTTCGCGGCGACCTGGTCCGCTGTCGTGCCGAGATAGTAGTCCGTGCTCTCGGTGTGCTTCGCCTTCGCACAGCTAAGGAACGACGAGTTCGACGTCGCGTGCGTTCCCGGATACGCGTTGCGGACTTCCAGATTCGAGATCACGGAAACGTGATTACGAACCGGTTCAAGCGGGCTGAGCGTCGGCGAGAGTTTCGACAGGTCGTCCCCCGGCAGAGCCCACCGCGAGATGTCGCAGCCCATCGGCATGTAGACATATCCGATCCGCCGCAGCCGAGTGGGACTCGCCACGGTCTGTGCCTGAGCGGTCAAGGCCGGCACCATCGCGTCCAGCAACGGAAGCGCAACACTCGCACCGAGCCCCTTCAGGATCGTCCGGCGGGGCAACGCTCGTTTGGAAATGATCATTCCGCAGTCCTCATTTGAAACGGCACGCTCTGTACGATCGCGTGGATCAGCGACGAAAACCGGTAGTCGGTGTCGCGAGCCTGCCGCAGAATGTTTCGCACGGTCGGAGCATCGCGTTCGTCGACGCCGCGTCCCAACGCGTACGTCAGGAGTTTGCGAGTCAGCGTGCCCGCAAAAAGTTCCGGCCTTCGCAGCAGAGCCTGTTCGAGCCCCTCGACGCTGGCAAACTGACTGCCGTCGGGAAGCCCGCCAGTCGAGTCGATCGGGTGCCCGGCGTCCAGCTCCCGCCAGCGGCCGATCGCGTCGAAGTTCTCCAGCGAGAAGCCAACGGGGTCCATCAGCTTATGGCAGCCCGAACAGTTCGGATCGGAGCGATGCTGAGCGAGCCGGTCTCGCAGCGGGAGGTTCTGATCAACCGAGTTGTCTTTCAGCGCCGGCACATTGTTCGGCGGAGGCGGCGCCGGCGTGCCGAGCAGGTTCTCGAGAATCCAGTTGCCCCGAATCACCGGCGAGGTCCGTGTTGCGTACGAAGTGACCGTCAGGACGCTTGCCTGTCGCAACAGACCTCCTCGTGCTTGAGCTGCTCGCGAACTGGCATTCAGAGTGGAACTTCGCTCCGCGATGTCAGCCCCGCCGCGCTGATGATCTCCCTGATCCTGGCTGGCCGACTCCGCACTACCTGACGCGCTGGCGCCCGGGAGTGGCGTGCCACTTTGCTGCGAGTCAAAGTCGACTCGCCGGAACCGGCTCCCGTACACGCCGGGAATGCCATAGTGCTTCGCCAGGCGTTCGTTCAGAAATGAGTAGTCAGCCGACAACAGATCGAGCACGCTGAGGTCGTCGCGAACGACGCGTTCGATCAGCAGTTCCGTCTCGCGACGCATCGCCTGCCGCAGGTTGTCGTCAAAGTCGGGGAACAATCGCATGTCCGGCGAGACCGTTTCGAGATTCCGCAGAAACAGCCACTGTCCCGCGAAGTTCTCGATCAGTGCCTGCGACCGGTCGTCGCTCAACAATCGCTGCGTCTGCGCCGCAAGCACCTTCCCGTCGCTGAGTTCTCCGCGTTCCGCAACGGCCAGCAACTCGTCGTCCGGCAGGCTGCTCCAGAGGAAGAACGACAGACGCGACGCCAGTTCCAGATCACTGATGCGGTAAACGTCACCCGGCTGGACGTCGGTCGGGTCGCGTTCAACTCGAAACAGAAAGCGCGGATTGACGAGGACCGACGCCACAGCCGCTTCGATGCCAGCTTCAAAATCCGCTCCCGATTCGCGCGCTTCCCGGTAGAAGGCGAGCGATCGCCGCAGATCCGCATCGTTGACCGGACCGCGCCAGGCACGCCGGGACAGCGTACGGACGATTGTTGCTGCGCACTGTTCGCTGTCGTCCGGCCCCGTTGGCTGGCAGACGAAGAGACGTTCCCGGCTGGGAGTGTGCCCCGGTCCGGTCGCGTCATACGGCCCGGTGATCGACACCTGATAGATTGCCGGAGCCGATCGCGGATGACGGTGATAGTTGAACCTCGCCTGGTACGGTTGCCGCTTCGTCTCGATCAGCGAGAAGGAACGACCGGGGAACGTCACGCCGACTTTGTGCGGGCCTGCCGTGACCTTCATCCGCGTCTTCAGGTGAGCATCCACCAGACTGTGGTTTCCGTCTTTGGGAGCGGACACTTCAAGCTGAGCGACGCGGGCTCGATCAAGCAGCACGTCGATCTGGTGCGTTCCCCGCAGCCCCTCGACATGCTCATTCCGATCACGGGCCAGCCGGATCGTCACCTCGTACTCACCGTCCTGCGGAAACGTGTACGAGATCAACGTCCCGCCGCGCGTTCCGATCGGCAGGCCCGGCAGATGCCGCTCCTGAGTCAGATCCGCCGGCACGCGAAACGTCTGCCCGCCCGGCCCCCGTCCAACTCGACCAACCGCCAGCCGGGCGATCTTCTCCGCCGCCAGCACGTAACGGTTCAGCAGCGTCGGCGAGAGTTCTCCGACAGTGACATTATCAAACCCGTGGCTGAGCGGATCGGCCGGCAGCAGCGACTCGGCATCGATCTCCAGCGCGAGCAGGTCACGGATCGCATTCTGATACTCGTACCGCGTGAGTCGCCGAAACGTCGCCGTTCGCCCTGCCCACGGTCGCTCGGCATTGAGCCGATCCAGTTCCGATTCCAGCTCCCGCAACACGGCACGATACTCGTCCTCCGCAGGCCGCTCCGCCCCCACGGGCGGCATCTGCCGAGCCCGCAGCTTCGCGACAATCTTCTCCCCGGCAACCGTGTCTGACGCAACGCCGCTTCCGACAAGCCCGTGCAGCGAGAACTCACCTTCTGGTTCCGTCTCGCCATGACAGTCCAGGCAGAACCGTTCGAGCATCGCTTTCGTCGAGAGATTCTGTGCGACGCATCTCGGCTGCGGCGCGAGAACGGCGACCACCAGGCTGGTCATCAGCAGAAAGTGAAGACGGGCGAAGAGCATCACCAGCTGACCCCACAGTAAGAAAACGGCACGTTTCGACTGGAACCGTCGAAACGTGCCGCTGCAGTTCGGCCAGGCCGCACAGATTGCGGCGTGACTCTGGGATTGCAGTTCGCTACCCGCGAGCGGCTGCCAGAGCGGCGTCGTAGTTCGGGTGGTCGGCAATCTCCGGGACGTATTCGACGTGCGTCAGCTTACCGTCGCCATCGACCACGAAGATCGCGCGAGCGAGGCAGCGGGCCAGCGGGCCGCCGTTGATCAGAACACCGTAAGCTTCACCAAAAGCCGTGCAGCGATGACCGCTCAGAGCCTGAATCGTTTCCGCCGACTCGGTACCACACCAGCGTTTCTGCGCGAACGGCAGGTCCATGCTGACGACCAGCACTTCGGTGTTTTCCAGCTGGCCGGCTTCGTCGTTAAACCGCTTGGCCTCGGCGTGACAGGTCGGCGTGTCCAGCGACGGCACGGTCACAATGATCCGCTTCTTGCCGGCACTGTCGGCCAGAGTCACGTCTGCCAGAGCGTTGCTCTGCAGCGTAAAGTCCGGAGCCGTGTCTCCAGCCTTGAGTTCCGGGCCTGCAAGATCGACAGGATTACCTTTGAGCGTCACAGCGCCCGAGCGAATATCCGCCATGAATCAGAGTCCTTGTATCAGAGTGGCGAGGTGGGAACGACAGGCCATCGAGTGCTGCGGCCAGTGTCGGTCGACTGTCCCGGAGTATTACTGCTGAGATCTCGTCTGCAAGGATGCGAATTCCGAGGAGCCGAGTTGGACTTCGCCCCAGGCAATTCCCATCATGCCTCGCGCCACGCGGCCCCGTCCGGCAGCAATCCGCCGCGCGACAGTAAATCCAGCGACTTCCCGGAAAGACGATACGACCTTCATGTCACGCTCAGTTTACGACTTCGATATCGCCGTGATCGGTGCCGGACATGCCGGAACGGAAGCGGCTCTGGCTGCGGCTCGGATGGGGGCGAAGACCGTTCTGCTGACGATGAACTGCGACACCGTCGGGCAGATGAGCTGCAACCCCGCCATCGGCGGCGTTGCCAAGGGGCAGATCGTTCGAGAAATCGACGCACTCGGCGGCCTGATGGGGCAGTGCATCGACGCGACCGGGATTCAGTTCCGGATGCTCAATCGCAGCAAAGGCGCCGCCATGCACAGTCCGCGAGCCCAGGCGGACAAGAAGGCTTACCAGTTCTGGATGAAGCTGGCCGTCGAACAGCAGGACAATCTGACGTTGCGACAGGAGATGGTCGAAAGCCTCGTCGTTGAGCACGGCCGCGTGACGGGCGTGCGAGTCCGTGGCGAGGCTCTGTACCGAGTGCAGGCGGCGATCCTGACGACCGGGACGTTTCTCCAGGCGATCATGCACACCGGCGAGGCGAAGGCAAAAGGCGGTCGCGCCGGCGAGGGCACGACGGCCGGGCTTTCACATTCGCTGAAGGAACTCGGCTTTGAACTGGAGCGTTTCAAAACCGGCACGCCCGCGCGGCTCAACGGACGAACGATTGATTACTCGCAGGTTGAAGAGCAGCCTGGCGATGACGATCCGGTTCCGTTCTCGTTCCTGACGGAGAAGCTCGACCAGCCACAGATGCACTGCTGGGTCACGGCGACAAACGAGTCGGTTCACGACCTGATTCGAGCCAACCTTGACCGCGCCCCGATGTACAGCGGCCAGATCAACTCGACCGGACCGCGCTACTGCCCGTCAATCGAGGACAAGATCGTCCGCTTCGCCGACAAGCCCTCGCACCAGATCTTTCTGGAACCGGAAGGCCGCAACACGCTGGAAATCTACTGCAACGGCATCTCAACCAGCCTGCCGCGTGACGTTCAGGACGAGATGGTTCGTTCGATTAAGGGGCTCGAGAACGCCGAGATCATGCGGTACGGCTACGCGGTCGAGTACGACTTCGCACCGCCGACGCAGCTCAACGCGACGCTCGAAACGAAGCGAGTCCCCGGCCTGTACTTCGCCGGGCAGATCAACGGCACGACCGGTTACGAGGAAGCCGCTGGACAGGGACTGCTCGCCGGAGTCAACGCCGCTCTGAAGATCGCCGGACGCGGACCGTTGGTGCTCGACCGCAACCAGGCGTACCTCGGCGTGCTGCTTGACGACCTGGTCACCAAGGGCGTCGACGAGCCTTACCGCATGTTTACTTCGCGGGCCGAGTACCGGCTGCTGCTGCGGCACGACAACGCGGACCGCCGCTTGACTCCCCTGGGGATCGAGGTCGGCTGCGTGACCGACGAACGAATCCGTCAGCTCGAAGCCCACGAAGGCGAGATCACTCGCGGCACGGATCTGATCCGCTCGAAACGGATTGAAGGCCGGACACTCGAAGAACTGCTGCGTCGACCGGAAAACCGCTGGGCTGACATCGTCGCTCAGTCGCCCGAGCTGGCCGCTTTGGAACTTTCACCACGCGCCACCGAGCAGATTGAAATCGAGACGAAGTACGCCGGCTATATCTCCCGCCAGGCAGCTTTGATTGAGCAGCAGTCTCAAACAGAATCGATCGAGGTCCCCGCGACCTTTGATTTCCGCAGCGTTCCGAATCTGCGTGCCGAAGCGAAAGAGAAACTGCAGCGTGTTCAGCCGAGAAATCTCGGCCAGGCGACGAGGATCAGCGGCATCACCCCGGCAGATATCTCCGTCCTGATGCTCTACCTGCGTCCGTCAACAAAGTCGTAGCCAGGCTTCGCACTGGTATGTCACCCAGCGGCGGCAGACTGTTGAGAAACTCTCGTTGGCTTCCCACCGTTCAGAGTACTGGTAGTGGACTTCGCCAGAAGTCCCTTTCTCAGAACGGCGTCGGAATCAACGTCCCGAATTGCAACGGTGATTCATCAGCCCCGTCCTTCAGCACGGAGTTTTGACGAACCGCCCCTTGTACTGATTGGCACTGGAACCGCGGTCTGAATGTCAGGGCTGATCGAACAGACAATGAAAGCTGTGTCCGACATGTTCCTCAGAACGTAAACCAGCCGGACTTCTGGCAAAGTCCACTCCGGTTGCTCAGGAGTTCGTCTTTCGATCGCCAGTCAACGACGGACCTCAAATCCCGCGAAGTCGGTCACAGTCGCCGCCTCGTCGTCAACCGCGTCAATGTTGCCGGCGAACTCGGATTTCACGGCGTCGAGAAACCGCTGAAGCTCGGAACCGCCACCGCAGGCAACCAGCTCGACGGTGCCATCGGCAAGGTTCCTGACGAAACCGGTCACCGCGAATCCGCGGGCGATGCGGTGAGTTGTGTAGCGAAACCCGACTCCCTGAACGCGCCCGTGAAATATGACTCGACGGCACTCCTGATCAGCAGACATTTCCGGCTCCTGTCACTGGCTGAGTGGTCGGTTTCGCAAGTTCGTATAGAGATCCCATTTGATCGTTTAACCCGAAGCCGGAAGCGACGACGTGGGAAACCGGTCCGAAAACGCCATCGCCTCCGGCCACGGGCCAAATGAGAACCCTGTCGGGACTTACGAAACAGACCACTACGTTCAACATCCCGCCACACAAGAAAAAACGGGAGCCGGAATTGTTCCGACTCCCGTTCCGGGTTCAATCAACTGACCGCGTCAGTCGGGGATGCGACCGAAATTACTCAGGCTTCTTCTTGCCCTTGCCGGCAGGCTTCTTCGCGGCATCGCCTTTCCGGGCGGCGCCTTTCTTTGCGTTCTGGCGACCTCGCGGGGCCTTCAGTTTCGCGGCCTGTTCTTCCGTCAGGACCTTCTTGAGAGCGGCCACAACCTGCTGGGCGAGTTCGCCGTTCGCCTTACGGACGTCGGCCATCTTCTTCTGCTGTTCTTCGGACAGCTTGACGGCGCCGTTCACGGCCTTCTGAGCTTCCGGGCCTTTCTTACCGGCTTCGCGAGCAGCCTTCTGGGCAGCAGCGCGAGCCTTCTGCTGATCCTCCGTCAGAATGTCAGCTGTCATCTTGCGAATGTCAGCAGCCTTGGCAGCGAACTCCTTGTCAATCGCCGCGACCTTCTCCTTCTGCTCGGCCGACAGTTCGATGTCGCCCAGGAACCGGGCGCTGATCGACGGAGCACGACGCTGGCCCTTGCGAGCCTGCCCCTTGGCCTTCTTCGCTTCTTCAGCGGCCAGAGCGCCCGACGAGATGACCAGAGCCAGTGCCACACACAACAGACCTTTCAGTGCTTTCATACCAATTCTCCTGTGTTGCGACCGCAGTCGCGGTTTAAGAACAAACAACTGATCTCCCGGAAGTGGAGATGTTTTCTCTTTTTCGAATTCCGCCTGTGACCCCGAGGATCCACCGCAGGTTTCGGAAATTTCGACGAGATAGAAAACAGGCCCGGCATTCGAGAAGAAGGCCGGGCCTGTGGAGTGGTCGTCAAGCAAAGAGTTCTTTAATCACGTTGCCATTCCGGACAACCATGATCGGTCGACCGGTGTTGGTGTGATACTCGTGCTGATGATCGATCCCCAGCGCGTAGTACATCGAAGCGGCCACATCGTCTGGCGAGTAACCGACGTCGTCCTTGGGCAAAGTGGCATCGGCGTTGGACTCACCCAGCACCTGGCCGCCTTTGACGCCACCACCGGCCATCAGCATGAACATGCAGCGCGGGTAGTGGTCGCGACCAACGCGTTCGGTGTTGATCTTCGGCGTCCGACCGAATTCACCGGTGACAAAGACGTTCGTCGTCTCCAGCAGGCCCTTCAGTTCCAGAGCCTGCAGCAGACCGGCGAGACCACTGTCGAGTACCGGCAGTCGACGCTCTTTGAGATTCGTCCAGTTGTCACGATGCGTGTCCCAGCCACCGAGCGAGATCGTGACGAACCGCGTCCCGGCTTCGACAAGTCGCGTCGCCAGCATGCAGCTCTGATCGAACCCGTCTTCGCCAAACAGCTTCGCGACTTCGGGAGACTCGCGGCTGATGTCGAAGGCTTCGCGCGAACGCTTCGACGTGATCATGTAGTAGGCCTGCTGGCTGAAGCGGTCGAGACCGTCAATCAGCTGGCTGTCCTGCTCGATACTGCGGAACGTCGAATCGAGATCCTTGAGCAGCGACTGCCGCTTCTCGACTTCGTTAATCGTCAGCCCACCGCTCAGCTCGATGCCGCGAACGGCGTACGGCTGGCCGGCCTGCGGCGTCGATCCGGTATTCAGCGCGGCGTAACGAACTCCCAGGAAGCCCGGCTTCTGAGCACTGTTCGGAACGGCCACGAACGGCGGGATGTCCTGTGCCGTTTCGAGTTCCTTCGAGACGACCGCTCCATAACCGGGATACTCGATCGACGGCAGCGGCTTATTACCCGTGTTGACATACTCGGTGCCCAGACGGTGAGCCCCCAGCGTGTGGCTGACGCCGCGCAGAATCGTGTAGAGATTCTGAACTTTGGCCAGCTTCGGCAGGTGTTCGCTGATCTGAATGCCGGGCACGTTCGTGTCGATCGGATTGAACTCGCCGCGATGCGTATCCGGGGCATCCGGCTTCAAATCGAACGTGTCCATATGCGATGGACCACCATTCAAATTGATGAAGATCGCGGAGCGAGCCGTGCCGCCTTTGACCTGGCCGGCATTGGCCAGACGCAGGTAGCTGGACATCGTCAGGCCAGTCGCCCCAAGGGCTCCAACCTTCAGAAAATCGCGGCGGGAAGTACCTTCGCAGTTACGGTGAAATGCCATAGGGCAGTCCTTTCAGAGAAGAGCTTCGCTCTGTTTGAGAACTCTGTAGCTACACCCGCCAGAGTGAGGAAATTCAGCGTCTCGCGACGGCAGCTACGGTTGAATCCAGGTCGGAACCAGTTTGAAGAAAGGGCCGGCTCGCGGAGACGTTCCGGGAGCCGGCAGAAAGCGGCTTAGTGGTTGACGATGAACTCCTTGGTGTTGATCAGTGCCCAGAGCACATCGCGAATGCCGTCGAGCTGATTCTCGGACGACTTGACATAAGCGACTGTCCGGTCGAGTTCGTCGGCACTCGGTTCACGGCTGACCGTTCGCAGATACGTCCGGCGAATGATCTCCGGAATCTTCTCAACATCGTCAGCAGTCTGAGCTGTACCGGACGCCGACTTGCCGTCGTCCTTGTCCGCTCCCGTCAGGCGGGCGAGTTGCTTTTCACCGAAAGCGAGGCGCCGAGTCAGCTTCGCGACTTCAGCCTCATCCTCCGCTTTCTTCGCCTTCTTCAGAGCGGCATTCGCCTGCCGAATCTGCGCTTTGATCCGAGCGACCTGACGCTCCGTCGAGTTTCCGCCGCCGTTCGCTGTCCGCGTCTGACGCAGGCCGAGTTCGCTGGCAACCTGGTTGATCCAGCCGCCACGACCCTGATCGATCAGGCGATAAACATCCTGATCGTTCTGCAGGAAGACGGTCTGCAGCAGGCTCGGCTGTTCCGAACGGTCGCAGTCGCAGTTCGATTCGCGGATCGAACGCCCGAACACAGACAGCGAGTAGTTCGCCCGGTTTTCGTTATACCGCGAGCCAGCCGAGGCAATGGCGATTGAGCGGCTGTCAACGTCGCTGAGCATCTTGCCGAACTCGTCGTCCGACGACGTGGCGGCGACGAGAGCATCGAGTGCGATTTCCGCTGGGATACGCCGCGGAATCGAGTGACTGAAGTTCCGGCTGTCGCCACGATTCGACTCGTTGGGCACCCAGGTGCGCTGATACGTGTCGCTGTTGGCAATCTCACGATGCAGCCACTTCAGGTCGTAGCCACTGTCGATGAAGCCCTGCGTCAGGTAGTCCAGCAGCGGCTTGTTGCTCGGTGGGTTGGCCCGTGCCATATCGTCGGGCGGTTCGACAATGCCGACGTTGAAGTAGGCCGCCCAGACTCGATTCACCAGCGCCCTGGCCATCAGGTCGGTCGACCTCATCCAGGCCATTAGCGGCTCACGCGGATCTTCAAACTGCGACAGATCGGTCGCTTCGAACTCGCCCAGCAGTCGCGCTTCGCGCGGTTGTGCGTTCCGGCGAGCCCGCTGACGCTGCTGCATCTGCCGGCGGCGAACCTGCGGATCATCCGAAAGCGGGCGTTCCTTCACGGGCTCGACTTTCGGCGTCCACACTTCGTCGAACGGGACGACTTCGCCCTTCTGGACCAGTCCGACCAGTTCGCGCCGCAATTGGTTGCCGCGAAGCGTCTTGTCGACATCGAGTTTGTCGAGAATGGCTTCGCGTTCTTCACGCGAGCCGGGGCTGTTACCCCGAGTCTGCGTGTGCACAAAGAAGTTCTTGAAGTCGTGGAAGTCCTGCATCGTCCACGAGTCGAACGGGTGCTTATGGCACTGGGCACACTGCATCCGAATGCCGAGGAAGCTGTAGGCAAATCCGATGACGCGATCTTCCGGCTGGCGGAAATTCTGACGCGCCCAGTAGTGCGGCATCGAATCGCGATCCGCGTACGTGACGTCGGAGTTCCGCTTGTAGATCGCCGACATGGCCGTGCTGAATTCCGTGTAGGTTTCGTCGGCCTGACGGCTGTTTGCCATAACGATCCCTTCGACGATCCGGTCGTACGGCACGTTCTTCTCGACGCGCGCCCGCAACCACTCATACCAGTCCTGCGCCGCATGCGAGCGAACCGGTGTGACGTTGTTGAGCTGATCGTCGCTGTTGCCCGTCCAGTCCGCGAAACGAGTTGCCCACCACGCCGCGTAGGCGGGAGTTTCCAGCAGCTCGTCAATCTTGCGGGCTCGCTTGTCGGCCTTCCTGTCCGCCACAAACGCAGTGATCTGATCCGGCGTCGGCAGCGTGCCCGTCATGTCGAGATACAGGCGGCGGAGAAACTCGGTGTCGCCAGCGACGTCCGACGGAACGACGCCCAGCTTCGCGAGCTTCTGCACGACCAGCTCATCGATCTTCGTGCTGGATGCGAGCTGCGGATACTTGTCGCCAACGGTGTCAGTCACCGGACGAATCACCGGAATCGGCTGCACGCCGTTGTCGTAAAACGCGACGATGTGCGTGTCGCCCGCCTGCTGATTGACGACTTCGCCGGTCTTTGAAACGTCGGCGATCTGGTCGTCATTCGACTGAAAGCGGCACATGCAGGTGACGTCTTCGCGGCTGCCGTCGGACCAGACGGCCACGACCTTCAGCTGCACTGTTTCGCCGGCCTTCGAGAACCGCAGTTCGCTCGGCGTCACTTCCAGACGTTCGAACGTCGGCGAATCTTCGAGGTCGACGTTCTTCGCGCCGCCGGCAATCCACTTCAGCAGGACGTTGTACTCCCACGAGCCCTTGTCCATGCGTTTTCCGCCACGGTGCGGCTCTTCGAGGATCGCCTTGTGGAGCGCGTAACTCGCGGCGGGCTCTTCGACATCGACGCGTTCGACCAGTCCTTCGTGGTCCATCTTGAAGTCGTAACCGAAGAGCGAGAGCTGAAAACCGCCCTGCCCCTGAAACGACCCGTGACAGGCTCGGCTGTTACAGCCCAGCTTGCCCACGACGGGGATGACCTGGCGCCGGAAATCCGGCACTTCGTCAGTGTCCGCCGTCGCAAACCTCTCGGCGGCGGGGCGCAACACATCCTGCTGCTGCTTGTCTGATTTCTCGTCAGCGGCATTTGCCGAGACACCCGTGAGCAGGGCGGCGGCAAACACGGCCAGTCCGACACGACACTTCATGGAGATAACCTTTCCGTGAATTCTGTGGCGGGAACATAAAGGTGGGAAAAGCTCGGCAGACGTCTCGCGAGAAGACCTGACGGCCGAACGGAGAGACGTTCTACTTTTCAGATTCCGGCTTACCGGATGTTTGCTTTCGAGCGGCCCCGCTCGACTTCGGCGCTGGTGGTTCGGTTTTTGAACGACCGGACGTCTTCGATCGTTCGGATTTTGACCGTTCGGTTTTCGGCGAGGCCGTACTGGATCGCGTCTTTGAGCGGGCGGACACGAGACGCTGCAGCCGGTCGATCTCTGCAGCGATCCGATCTTCGGAGGAGCGACGAGCCGCCGACAGTTGCTCGCCAAGCTTGTCGAGCCGCTCCTTCTGGCGTTGATAGTCAAACTCCAGCAGCGCCAGCCGGGCCGCGTGGCGATCTTCAATCATGGGCCGCAGACGAGACTCCACTTCAGCGTCTGACGACATCGACAGCCGGGCGACAGCCAGTCGGAGTCGAGAATCGAGGTTCCAGATTCTCAGCGACAACTGATGCCGGTCGGCATCGCGTTCGGCAAGCCGGTTGAGTCGTTCAGCGTCGCGAGAAACGTCCCGCAATGCGGCCTGATAGGCAGGCTGGTTCGACCGCCGCAATGCGTCCAGCAGGTCGGCGAGTTCCGGATGCTGAGCCCGCGCAAACTGCAGAGCCGCCTTCGCCGCGGACTCAGAGATCGGCTCGTTCGAGACCTGCTGCGCCGACCTGCGTGAGGCCGGCTTGTCATCGGCAACCGACCCAGCAGCCGCCAGGCTCGCCATCAGCAGAATCGATGTTCGGAACGCAGAAACTGACACGGGCTCAATTCTCCAGAACATTGCCGTTGGAGCGTCCGGGGACCGGATCGTGCGACAACTCGACCGCCACAAACAACCAGTCCGGAACGTCGCTCGCCAGATCAGCTCGCGACTCGGCGACCTCGACCGAAACGGTTTCCGTCAACGAGTCGCTGTCCAGTGCCGCAACCGACTCACGCGTGTCCGTCCACGTTTCGAGCAGCAGCGAGTTCAGATCGGAACCAGCTCCCGGCGGGGGCACGGCAGCGTCGCCGACAGACTGCGAGCGATGCGCCATCGACCGCGACTTCACAGAACCACCAGACAACTCATCGTCGTGAACGGCTCCGTCGTCTCGAAATGAGATGAGCAGCGCCGCGACAATGACGCAGGCGGCTGTGGCAACACTCGCCGTTCTCGCCACCGATGACCGGTTCGCGGGTGCGGGCTCCAGCGTTGCGGGACGAGTCTCCGTTGCGGCAAGCGTGTCGACCGGACGGCTGCCGCTGACGGCATCGCCTCGGAACGCCAGCGAGACGGCCTCGCCAAGTGTTACGGCCCGGGCAACGGCCTCGGCAGCTTCAGGGTCGATCGCCAGCCGAGCTTCAAACCGCTCTTCTTCCGCCGGCGACAGTTCACCAGCGACATACTGAAACGCGAGCCAGTCGAGATCGTCGCGGCCCTCGCCGAGTGTCTCGTGATTCGCAGACATGATTGCTTCCTGTTCTGATCAACGTTCCGGCGTTTAGCTGACTACTGATCCGGGTCGATGCTTTTCCGAAGTGCCTGCCCGAGCCGTTCCGTCGCAAGCCGCATCCGAGTCAGCACGGTTCCCAGAGGAACATCCAGTTCGGCGGCGATGGCCGCAAACTTCCGGTTCTCATAAATCCTCATCCGGACGACCTGCTGCTGAGCTTCCGGCAGAGCTGCGATCGCCCGCCTGACATCCGCCACAATTTCGTCCCGAATCACCTCGCCCTCAGCCGCGTTTTCACCCGACTGCCGAGCCCCCGCGAGCCACGCTGCCTGGTCGACGGCCCGTCGTTCGCGAGCCTGCCGCCGCTTCACCTGAATCGCCTCATTGGCCGCGACGCGAAACAGCCAGCCCCGCACGTCGTCGCGAATCGAATCTCCTCGTTCGATGAGCCGCTCAAAAACCGTATGCAGCACCTCATCCGCGAGTGACTGGTCTCTCAGAATTCCGATCACCAGCCGCCGAAGCTTCTCACCGTGCTCGCGATACAGGATCGCGACCTGCTCCGACGAAAACTGTTCTGGACCGTCAGCAGGAGACACTTCAGTTCTGAATCCTTCTCCTCACCAGCGGCCAGCCGAGTCCGAACGACTGGCTGTGCGACAACGACGCGTTCGCCGGTGCGATTATTTTCTGGTTTTCTGAGTTTTCAAAAATGCAGACTGAAGTTGGTCGGTAGCTGCTGAAGCACACGGGGCCGGTTCCGTGCGACGACGTGCCTGTCGCGACATCGATAAGCTACCCACCGGAGAATCCGGCATCACAGACTGGAGCCACCGCTCTCGCTCCCTATCATCCCACCACTGTAGCGAACGGCCCACTGTATCGAACTCCGTTGATGAACCGCCAACCTGAGAGGACTCTGATGAAGATCCGCCTGATGCTTGCCCTCGTCGCCTGCGCTGTCGTCGTTTCGTTTGCCCTGCCGGGCAACGCTCAGAAAAAGGGCAAGACACGGCCCCTGACCACCAGCCAGATGATGGCCGGCCTGATCAAGCCGCAGCTCACAATTCTGAAAGAGGGCCTTGAAGCTGGCTCAAGAGACGACGATGCCTGGAAAGCAATCGCGACGAGTGCCGCCCTGCTCAACGAGTCCGCCTATCTGATGATGGACGATGGCCGCTGCCCGGACAAAATCTGGTCGGAAGGCTGCGTCATGCTCAAAGACGCGACCGTGGACATCCTCAAGCAGGTCGACGCCAGGAATGCGACTGCTGCTCTGGCCGGAGTCGATGGCGTCATCGCCTCCTGCAAACACTGCCATGCCGAGCACAAGTACAAGAAGCAGTAAGGCACCGGGCTGGAAGAACCGCCCCGGAATCGCCCTTGCGTTCAGAAGCCCCGACGTATCCGTCGGGGCTTCTTTCGTGAAAACGCCCTGAGATGTCCCGCCGTAGTGGACTTCGCCGTAGTGGACTTCGCCGTAGTGGACTTCGCCGTAGTGGACTTCGCCGTAGTGGACTTCGCCGTAGTGGACTTCGCCGTAGTGGACTTCGCCGGAGTGGACATCGCCGGAGTGGACTTCGCCAGAAGTCCCCGTTCGGCCAGCGATGAGGGCCTTCTGCGATAAGACAGTTCGCGAAGCTCACGACGGAATCCTCGACCGTACACCCCGAGACGGTCGTTATCGCGCATCCCTCTGTGCTTCGTCTATCGCGCCGAAATAGTCCTCGATCGCTTTCTTCATTTCCGGCGGCAGAGCATCGAGAGCGCGCTGATCATTGAGCTGCAGGTTCGCCCCAGCGCCGTTGGCACCGGCCCCTCCGCCTCCGGAGAACAACGAACTCAGCATCGACATGCCGTAAAGCAGACTTGCTCCAACCAGCAGAACATTCAGCAGCGCGACGATTCCAATCGCCCAGAGAAAGCGGCGGAACAGCCTCATCGTCCGGTTGATCGATTCCAGATGAGCAATCATCTCGTCGAACTGCTCGCGTGTTGGCGGTGCAGACTCCGTTGCCGACTCAGCATCGATCGCTGAGAAACTCGACGTGCCAGCCTTCACAGCAGCAGCCAGAGGCTCGCGAACGAACGCTGTTCGAAGCGCAGGCTCCGCGGGAGCAGAGGCAAACTCGATGTCGCCATCGTCAGTGTCGCGCTTCTGCCGAGCCTCACAATTCGCACACCTCTCGGGACGAGGCCGTGACCGCGGAATGCGATAAGTCCGCTCGCACTCAGGACACGTCCACGCCACCCGGCCACTCGATCCGCGACTCACACCACCGCTCCTGAGCATTTCCAGTTTCTGCGTCGGTTCGCACCAGAACCCGCACCGAGTTTCGCCGGGTTCCCACGACCGACTCAGCGACATCCGCTACGCACACTCAAAGCCATCTTACTCGCCACACACTGATTGCTCAGCCTGCTGCTCGACCACCGTCAGCCGGTCGACGGCAACATCCGGCACATACTGCGCCGCCCCGTCCGGCCAGATCACCCTTACCGACTCGACTGCCGCAACGTCTCCCAGGCCGAAACTCACCGGCAGCTCACTTTGTGAAATGTAGCTGCGAGTCGGCATGACGCTGCGTCGAAGTGTCCGGTCGGCCAGTTTCACTTCGATGGTCGCTCCGATCGCATCCCGGTTGGCCCCCTGGCCGATCAGTTTGAACTTCAGCCAGTGATGGCCCAGTTTCTGGTCGTTGCGGAGCAGTCGCGGCGAACGTCCAACCGCCGTAACGAGCAGATCCTGATCGCCGTCATTGTCGATGTCAGCACAGGCCGCCCCCCGCCCGACCATCGGCTCAAGCAGATCCGGACCGCATTTATCTTCCGGCACCGGAATGAACTCTGTGTCGGACTGAGGGCCGCAGTTCCAGAACAGCTGCTGCGGCTGCTCGTAGAACTGGCTGGGCTGCACGCGGTTGATATCTTCTTCCAGATGGCCATTCGAGCAGAACAGGTCGAGCCGACCGTCGAGATCGCAGTCGACATACAACACGCCGAACGTCAGTTCGAGCCGTGTATTCGGGCCAAGCCCCGTCGAGACAGCTTCATCCATAAACTGCATCTGACTGCCCGACGACACATACAGCGCTGTCATCTCGTTTGAGAAGTTCCCAATCGCGATTCCAACTGCGTCGTTGTTGCGGAAGGCGGCCGTGTCAATCCCCATCGCCCCGCGAGCGGCACCGTTCATATCAAAAGCGACGCCGGCAATCGCTCCAGTCTCTTCAAACTGACCGTTCTGCAGATTGCGAAACATCAGATTCTGGACCGTATCGTTGGCAACAATAATGTCCAGCCAGCCATCGCGATCGAAATCCGCAAACGTCACCCCCAGGGACTTGGCCAATGCGACACCGGTCGCTGGATTCTTTATATGCAACCCCGCCTGCTCGGCCACCTCCATAAACTTGCCGCCACCTTCGTTGCGGTATAAATACGGAAATGTACCCTCGAAATTCTGTGGGCGCCCATAAGCTTCACCGCCGCCAGTCAACTGAAAGTTCTGCACCTCGTCAAACTTACGAGTCCACTTCACATAGTTGCAGACAAACAGGTCGAGATCGCCGTCGCGGTCAAAGTCGAACCAGCCGCAACTGGTGCTCCATTCGAGAGGATCACCGGCGATACCGGCAGCCTCAGTCACGTCAGTGAACCGGCCACCGCCTTCGTTATGGAACAGACGGTTCGAGCCGACCGCCGAGAGGAATACGTCCGGACGACCGTCGCCGTCGTAGTCCCCGACGGCGGCCCCCATCCCGTAAATCGACACGTCGAGCCCCGAACCGGCAGTCACGTCTTTGAATTGCCCCGTGCCGTCATTCTCGTACAGGGCCATCTGGTCCGGTCGCTCGGACGGGCCGCGAGGATCCCACGCCCAGCGTTGAGAATTGACGAGCAACAGGTCCTGATCGCCGTCTGTATCAAAGTCGAAAAACGCGCAGCCACCTCCCATTGTCTCGGGCAGGAGTTTCTTTCCATATGCTCCATTCTCATGCCGGAATCTTATACCGGCAGCCCGCGTCACATTGGTAAATGCAAGCTGTGGCAATTCAACCTTCGGGGCTTCCCGTACGTCGACGGCCGCGAGCTTCGTTTCAACGACTTCTGGTTCCGGCTCCGGCCGTGTCAGAAACCAGACAGCCGGCGCGGCCAGAACCGCCAGTCCACCGAGCACGACGAGCGACCAGCGGAGAGCCTCGCCGATCACAGCATCGTCGCGTTCTTCGTCGGCAGCCTCCAGAGAAGGATCCTGCTGTTTGTCAGTCATAATTTATCGCCCCTGCTCATGTGAGCGTTGAAATTGGATGAAACGAACTCGCGCTACGCTCTGTACGAAAGCGTCTGAAGTGGCCTTCCCACGCAGAGCGTTGGGACGAGTCTCAGCGGGACGGACTTCCAGTGCGTCGCAGCTTCCCTGATCGACGGACTCGAAGTCCGTCCTACGATTATTCTCACAGTCCCGGTGCTCCTTCCCGCTGCAGCGGATACTTAACGACCGCTTCAGCAGCGTGATTCGCCGCCGGATACTTCTCGCGGGCGAGCCGCACTGCCCTGCCCTGAGCATTGTCGTCGGGCTTGTACCTCGCATGCAGCTTCGCGTGTTCGGCCGACTTCTCCTCATCGCCAAGCTCCGCGTACAGCAATTGCAGATTGAAGTGCGCCGCCACATCCTCGGAATCGATCGTCAACGTCTTCTCGAACTGAGAGACGGCCTCCTGCCAGTGCTGCTTCGCTTCATCCTGGCGTCCCTGCCGTGAGCGCTGCCGACCGAGATCAAACAGTGTCTGCCCCAGCAGATTGATGACCTTAATATCGAGGCTGAAGTCGAACTCGCGTTTCTGCATGTCCGGCGTGCGGTCTTCGAGCACGCTGCGCAGATTGTTGACTGCGTCGGTCAGCCGACCCTGCTGGCGATTGACGTCGCCGCTGAGCCACGCCCAGGTCCAGCGCGGATACCCAGACTCATCTTCGAACGCGGCCGCCCGCTGCAGTGCAGCAACAGCTTCCGTAAGCCGCCCTTCCCGGTTGTAGACTCGCGCCAGATTCATCGGGCCGTCCCAGCGGTTCAGCTTCTCGACCTCGCTGAACGCCTCCGTCGCCTGCCGCAGTTCGGCCTTGCCTTTAAGCAGCAGGCCGATCCCGTAATCGTTCCAGCGTTGCCAGACCGGAAATTCAACCTCGGCGTTCTCGACAGCAGCGTTGCCCCCCTCAATGGGAAAGGTCACTCGGTCTTGCGCCAGCGTGAGGATCGGCAATTCGTTCTCATAGGGCTGACCGGGTTCGTGACCGCGGATGATCCGACCGAGCTTCGCGTTCTTCTTCGCCACAATGTCCATGTAACGTTGATCGAACTTGCGATACTGCAGTTTGAGTTCAACCGTGACGGGAGCGTCCAGGTCGTCGGGAAGCTGCAGTTCGTAATGCACCGTCTGCCCGGCTCCCGGCGGAATCTGGTGATTGTAAAGCGGAGTGAAAATGTCCTGAGCATTACGCCGGTCAACCCGGTTGCCGTCATGATCAAGCATGAACACATTGACGAAGTGCGACCACGGGTCAACTTCGCGTTGCCGTTCCGCATCGATCGCGCCGCTGCGGCCAATGATGCGGTCACCGCTGCGAACCGTGACGTCAAGCCACACTTCGTTCGAGTCGACTGTCCCCTGAGTAAAGAGGTGGCCCATCTTGACGGTGCGAATCACGGTTTCGAGCAGCACCTTCGCGCCGGGCTTCAGAGACGGAACTTCCGGTCGGAGTGGCGCGGTCAGCTTGCCGTCGATCTCGCCGCCCTCGCGAATGCCAAAAATGTCGACGCGCATGACACCCTCGTTGAACTTCCGGTGCGCCTCGATGACCTCGGGCCGGTCCCGCAGCCAGGCGATGCCGGTATTCGCTGACGGGAACAGATGGTCGTGCACACTCAACTCTTTTGCGTCGGCAAAGAACTGAGCGCCGAAATCGTCCGACGGCTGCAGGGGCATGTGGCATCCGTTGCAGTTGTGCTGTGCTTTCGGCGGGTAATAAAAGCTGCGGGCTCCGTGCCCGGAGACACCGCTGAAGAGATACGGGTCGTAGTGATTCTGTCCGCGGAGAAACTCCTTGTAGTGGTTCAGCTCTTTCGGCAAATGCACCTTATGACAGCCAGAACAGAATTCGGCGGTCTTGTGCAGCGGCTTCAGGAACGTCTTTTTGTGAAACGATGGTTTGGCTTTGACGAGTTGATTATTGATCCACTGCAGAGCGGCGTTGTCGCTGTAAGCGAACGGGTAATGCAGCGGCTCCTCGATGGTGTAATCGGCATTGCCGCGGTTGCTGTTCACGTGAGTGATGGCATGGCAGACGGTGCAGGTGATGCCTGCCTGTGATGTCGCGTGCTGCAGCATGTCGAAGTTCGGGTCGTCGAACGCACCACTGAAGAACGGCACGGGATCGTGGCAACCAGCACACCAGCGCGATGCCTGAACGTTGCCGTCCCGCTTGAGAGCGACCTCGCGTGTCTCCTGCACGCTCGCCAGATACGGCGCATTGTTAAACGAACTGAAGCGGTGCACGCTGTCTTTCCAGCCGGCATGAACGTCAGCATGGCACTTCAGGCAGTACTGGTCGTTCATCAGAGACCGGGCCGGAATGAAGTTGCCACTCGACGTGCGGGCCAGCGACGGTTCGAAGTACTTAACGCCGGACTCGGGCCCGACGGCTCCCCAGCCGCGCGGGTCGCCCGAGTGAAATACGACCATCGCTCCAACAGCCGCTGCAACAAACGCCCCATAAGTCAGTCCGATCCGCCACTTGATCCGTGGGCCGGCCAGACGGTGCAGCCAGTACAGCCAGGCGGCGACGATCGGAACGATGACGTGCAGCCAGTAGACCGTGCTCCGGGCCAGCGGTTGTTTCAGGTCAAAACCACTGACGCGCATCAACAGAACGCCGGTCACCAGCACGACGATCGACGCGATAAACAGTGCGTATCCGATGCGGACCGCTCTCCGGTTGCGGCGGTCCTTCGAGGCCAGCATGTGAACCGTGCCGAAGACGATCAGCGGCACCACCAGCAGCAGCCCGAGGATCAGATGAGCCAGGAACATGTACTGATAGAAATAGTTCTGATACGTCTCACCGCTGGTCCACTCCATGACCGTGATGCTCGACAGGTAGGCCGCATTGGCGACGAGCAACGCGACGAGGCCGAACACAACGTACAGCAGTTTCTTCAGCCGCGGGCTGACGGCCGGTGTGTACTTGCGAGGCGATTTCGGCAGGATCGAAGCCAGTGAAGGCCGCACAGATTGATCCGGAACGGATGGTTCGGA
>Ga0070726_10001782_pt1 | contig 20720 bp, 16 predicted proteins | sample tdAd471_FD_67275 | JGI IMG/M metagenome (GOLD analysis project Ga0070726, IMG submission 67275) | Marine sediment microbial communities from the Atlantic coast under amendment with organic carbon and nitrate - tdAd47.1 | ecosystem: Environmental > Aquatic > Marine > Coastal > Sediment | place... | reverse complement strand
CGGCCTAGGCATGCTCTGTATTCTGACGCTTGGCAAATTATTGGCAACCGCCGTACCGGTCGGCCTCGGTATGCCCTACAGCCTGATCGGACCGGTTATCGTATTAGGAGCCAGCGCCGGGGGGGCCTTAGGGTTTATCGGATCAACGCTATTGCCGGACTACAGCTCTGACGTCGGGATGTACAGCATGCTCGGCATGGGTGCGATGATGGGAGCGGTGCTAAACGCGCCGCTGGCTGCTCTGATGGCGCTGCTTGAGCTGACCGGCAACCCCAACATTATTTTGCCCGGCATGCTGATTATAGTGGTCGCGAATCTCACCACCCGTGGAATATTCAAGCAAAAATCCATCTTTAATACGCTGCTCGCAGCACAGGACATTCATTTGCGTGACGCACCAGTTTTACAAGCACTAAGTCGCACTGGCGTTGCCAGCCTAATGAATAAAAACATCATCAGTCATCATCGTAAAATTCCTATTCAAGCGACCGCTGAATTACTTATCAACAAACCGGAATGGATCGTTCTGTTAGAGGATCGGAAACCGATATCATTACTGCCTGCGGTCGACTTAGCACGCTTTTTAGCGGAGCAAAGCAATACGGAAACCAACCAGGAAGAGGAAGAAATAGACCTTATGACAATCCCGGCCCGTCGTCGCGACATCAAACGAATACATCGCCAAGCCACCTTACAGGAAGCGCTCGATACTTTACATCAGTACCACATCGAGGCACTCTACGTGGAGCGTGTACACGCACCCATGATCACCTCCGTCATGGGCATTGTAACCCGCCAGGATATTGAGAATTTTTACTTACACAAATAGTCTGAAAAGAAATTATTAGGTCATCTATGCTCTGGGTTAAAGCCTTTCATATAATCTTTGTTGTTTGCTGGTTTGCTGGCCTTTTTTACCTACCGCGGCTGTTCGTCAATCACGCCATGACGGACAACCAGGACACCAAAAAACAACTGGCGCTAATGGAATATAAACTCTATCGCTTTATTAGCCCCTTAGCTTGGCTCGCGCTAGGCTTTGGTATCTGGCTGAGCTATTTGAATTGGGACTTCTACAAAACCGAAGCCTGGTTTCATATCAAAGCATTCCTGGTTTTATTGTTGGTGGCTTACCACATGGCCTGCGGCTACTTTGTACGTGCTTTTCAAAATGACCTTAATACGAAAAGTCACATATTCTTTCGCTGGTTTAATGAATTCCCCGTGTTAATATTGTTCGCAGTAATAATTTTGGTCGTAGTGCGGCCGCTATAGCATTTTCCTTTTCCGATTTAATTTCCTATTTAAAGAAACAACATGACTCAATCAGAAAGCCTATTTCAACAAGCCCAACAATTTATTCCCGGCGGCGTTAACTCCCCGGTTCGCGCATTCAAAGCAGTCGGCGGCACCCCCGTCTTTATCGACCATGCCGATGGCGCATATTTTTACGATGCCGATGGTAAACGCTATATCGACTACGTGCTGTCCTGGGGGCCGATGATACTTGGCCACAATCACCCGGCTATTCGAAAAGCAGTAATTGATCGCGTCAGTAAGGGTTTGAGCTTCGGGACACCAACGCAGATTGAAACCCAACTTGCCGAGAAAATTTGCACCATTATGCCCAACATGGACCTGGTGCGCTTCGTTAACTCAGGTACCGAAGCCACGATGAGCGCGATTCGCTTGGCTCGTGGTTTTACCGGACGCGATAAAATTGTTAAGTTTGAAGGTTGTTATCATGGCCATTCTGATTCGTTGCTTGTTAAAGCCGGCTCCGGCGCACTGACCTTCGGCGTCCCCACATCACCAGGCGTACCGGCAGCATTGGCTGAGCACACCATTACCCTTACCTACAACGATATTGACAACGTCGAACAAGCCTTTAAAGAAGTGGGCGAGCAAATCGCCTGCATTATCGTCGAACCAGTTGCAGGCAATATGAACTGTGTGCCGCCAGTACCCGGCTTTCTCGAAGGCTTGCGTTCCGTTTGCGATCAATACGGCACTGTGCTGATTCTGGACGAAGTCATGACCGGCTTTCGCCTCGGTTTGCAAGGAGCACAAGGCTATTATGGTATCGAAGCCGATCTCACGACCCTCGGCAAAGTGATTGGCGGCGGCATGCCAGTCGGGGCCTTTGGCGGCAAGCGCGAAATTATGGAAAAAATTTCACCTCTCGGCCCGGTTTATCAAGCGGGCACCCTTTCCGGCAACCCAGTCGCCATGGCCGCTGGCCTCGCTGCCATGGAAGAAATCAGCAAGCCTGGCTTTTACGAACCGCTCTTTGCAAAAACAACCCAACTGGTTGAGGGACTAAAAACCGCCGCCCAGGAAGCCAATATCCCCTTTACCACCAACCATGTCGGCAGCATGTTCGGCAGTTTCTTTACCGAAGCTGAACATATCACCAATTTCCAGCAGGTCATGGCCTGCGATATTGAACGCTTCAACCGCTTCTTTCACGGCATGTTGAATGAAGGAGTCTATCTCGCGCCGGCTTCTTACGAAGCGGGCTTTATGTCTGCAGCGCATACAGATGACGATATTCAAGCGACGATTAATGCGGCTAGAACTGTGATGGGTAGTTTGGGTTGACCATAAAATTAAGAATGGCGGGAGCACTGCAGCAAAAATAAAGATGTCACAGTGCTGTTGTATTTTTTAATCACAATACCACTGCAATTATTTAGTACGGCCATAGAAAACGCCTTTCTGCTTGCGGTATGGCGTTCAAGCAGTGCCTTTTTTGTTACCAATGTATCTCCTTAATCGTTATGTCAACGAATAGCAATCTGCGCGAGCTGAATCTCGCCGATAGGCTCAGCAATCGCCATAAACCGCAGCGGCCCACCCGGAACTACCGAGTCAAATGGCCAGCAGGTGACCAGTAATAATTGGTTCGCAGCGGCCGCTTGAATCTGCGTTTTCTCGGCGTCTACCACCTGGGTTTTGGTGATTTGGTAACGCTGGGATTTTCCGGTTGCGGCGATCAGTGTTAGCGAGTCGCCTATCTTTACATCCCGCATAAATCGAAAATGGGTATCACGATGACCACTGATCAACGTTGTTCCTGGCTCGCCGGGAAGCACGCTGGCGCTGGCATGACCAGGTCCGAAGGCAAGAGACTGGCCGTGATCACCACGAAGCACAATGCTATCGACGCCCAAACGTGGCAATTGCAACCGGGCGATAGGTTCGGTGTCTGCCCAGGGCCAGGGCTTGGATGGTAACCCGGTAGCCAGACTGCCTTCCCAAGCACGCAGTAATAATTGTTGGGCTAACACCGCCTTAATATGTACCCAACTTCCCGCAGCTAACTGGACGCAACCTAGTAGGAGTAATAATCCGAGGATAAGATTTCGTGTATTAAAATGCATAGCGCAACCAAGGTATGCGTTTCGCACGTGAGTATAGATACAGCATTAAAGCGAGCAGCCAGATTCCAAAGCCTTTAAGTATGCGCAACTCCGCATCGGTGGCGGTTTGCGGCAGGCCAAACTGAGTTCCTTTGGGCGGATTACTTTTAAGGGCGTGACTGGAAAGCCGTTCTGATGGGAGACGTACGGGGGTTTTGTCGACGGCGATCAGACTGGTGAAACGGCTGACCAGGTGATGACCAAGGGATAACTCAACGACAGACTGTTTTAGTGTTGCCTTTTGCTCCGGCTCGTAGCTGAGCAGGTATTTGTCTATCAGCGCCTCTATTTTGCGTCGCGCCCAAAACAGGTTCATACCCGCGCGGGTTTGCGCTGTTTCAAAATTCAGAGTTTTGGCGAAGGTTTCAGAGTCCGCCGTACCGCTTAACTGTAGCTGTGTTGGCAAACCTTTGGTTTTAAACACCAGGGCGATGGGTTCACCCTGATAAAGATCGGGAATGCGTTGCGGATAAATCTCCGCTTCGAACTCACTCGCGATGCTAATGTTTAGATTAGTCAGCACTGGTGATTCCAACTTGCGAAAAAGCTCGGTCATTTGTTCGGCCACAATTTCCATGCTGCCAATGTGAGTGAAACTGCCACGCCCGAACTCAGCGGCTTTACGCATGAAATAGGAATTTGGCGCTGAACCAATACCAATGGTGAACAGCCGACTGTTATCGAGCTTGCGCTCTATGAGTTCAAACAGCTGATCCTCGTTCCCCACCGCGCCATCGGTTAAAAACACCACCTGACGAACCCGTCCGGAGCGATCTTCCGCCGTCTGCTGGGTTAAAGCGGCATCCAGGGCCGGGTACATTTCGGTGCCACCGCTCGCACCCAGTGCCCGCACAAAACTGATCGCCCGCGCACGCATGGCTTGGTTAGCCGGTTGTACGTTATTAAATAACGAGCGCGTATTGCTGTTAAACTCAATCAGGTTGAAGCGATCCTGTGCTTGCAAGCGTTCGATTGCCATAATCAATGCCCTACGCGCCTGTCGAATAGGTTCCCCACCCATTGAGCCAGAGGTGTCGATCACAAAAACTAAATCACGGGGCAGATTAGTGCTGCCCTGTGGCTGCATTGGCGGTGTCAGCATTAGCATCGAGTAATAACTGCCCTGCCATTGCTGGGTGTAAAGGTCGACATAGGGTTGCTCGGATGCGGCCGCGCGCCAGCTCAGTACAAAGTCGCTGTTAGCGTCGTGCATGGTGCTGTCCAGAGTTAGCCGATAATGCTGAGCGTCCTGCTTCTCCTGCCCGACTCGATGATAGCGGCTTTGCAGCTCAACAATATCAAAACCGGGGGCGAGATCGACCCGGATATTAATCGGATTACTGTTCTCCCCGTAACCGCTTAACTGCGGTGTCAGATGAGAAGCATCCGGCACTAGGTTGGTGTTAGGCTGGCGGCCGGCACCGGTGAACTGGGCTTGCCCGATCTCGTTGATCAGCGCGGCCCCGGGAATGTAACGGGGAGTGACTGTCAGCGGAAATCTCAGACTGAATTCGCCCTGACTAAGCTGCACGCTTTGCTGATATTCGATTTCAACCTGCACCTCTTCCTGCGGCCCAATATTGGCGACCGCGATGGTAAACAGATTTGGTCGCTCCTGCGTTAACAAAGTGGCGCGTTGGCCGTTACCTTTGGCATTTTCGTAGTTCCTTTTCGCCTCCTGCTTTTCCTGAATGACGCCCTCGATTATTCGCTCACCCACCTTCAACCGCAGATGATCTACCGCCGCATCGTCCGGCAGGGGAAACAGGTAAATACCCTCCACCCAGTCATCGCTCGGATTGATAAAGTGCTGAGTCACTTTAGCCCGCACGATAATGCCGCTTACCTGCAAATCCACATCGGTGTTCAGCAGCGGCGCAAAGCTGGCATTCGCGCTATCACCACCCCTGACAAAGAGTGTACCGCTTTTGATCTGGCTATAATCGAGCCCAGCAAGCCCATTGGCTTGAGCAGGAATAGCGACACCCGCGAATAGAAATACAACGATCGCGGAAGCTAACCACAAATGACTGCGTATTGTATTTATGTTATTAGCCATGTTGTTAGCCATCCTTTGCTTGATTAAGACATAGCGGTAACTGCAGTACTTGGTTCGCCGCCAATCCGGCACGATTAATTTTAACGGGGGAGGTGTCTGCTAATTCGCGATGACAGGGGTAATCGCGCTGATACGGAACCAGGTTGGATAACAGCTCTGGATATTGATCCAAAACTTCATCGGTAATGGGAACAAATTCGCATAGATGTTTTTTCGGTGGGTGTTCGCTGGGTTTGTGCATCGTCTTAGCCTCGTTGAGTTTGTCAGGCTTATTAAAGAACTTAACCCTGGAGAGGGAATGAAGGAAAAATGGAGAAAGAATGGAAGTTACGAGGACTATTACGATTCTCACCGTTTAATTACTATAATGGTGCCATGCCACAGGAACCAAAGCTCATCGCTATCGTCGAGGACGATCCGGATCAACGCCGCAATTATTGCGATGCTATTGCGCGCAAAGGTTACCGCGTGAACGCCTATGCCGGGCACCAGCAAGCATTGGCTGGCATCAGCAAAGAACCACCACAACTGGTCATTATCGACATTATCCTAGACAACGATGTGGACGGCGGTTTTGCCCTGTGCCGCGATTTGCTCACCCGTAACGCTTCCCTGCCGGTGCTGTTTTTAACCGAACGGGTCGATGAGATCGACAAGATATCCGGGCTCAGGCTCGGTGCCTGGGATTACCAACCTAAACCCATCAGCCTGACTTACCTGGCGGAACGGGTGACCTCTTTGCTGCGTCTTGCTGAACTGAGTGACTCTGCTAACGACACTTCCCAGACTCCGCCCAAAAGCGTTGGCGACCTGACGATTAATTTGGACGCCATGCAGGCCTATTGGCGGGATCAGGCATTAAGCTTGACCATGACCGAATTTCGCATGCTCGAGCGTTTGCTGCATCGGCCGGGAAACGCTATTTCCTACGAGCAACTTATGCACTCGACCATGCAGAGCTTTGTGACGCATAACACCATTAACACCCACATGCGTAATATCCGCAAAAAGATTCGCCAGATTGACGCCCAATTTGATCGCATACAAAACGAATACGGTTTTGGCTATCGCTGGGTTCTCGAGTGAACAAACCCTCCAGACTTCGCGGACCGCGCCTCGGCACCAAACTGATTTTGATAGGGCTTGTGCTCCTCAGCATACCTTGGCTGGGTTATCGCTACTTGTTGGAAACTAAGAACTTTCTACTCGAAGGCCAGGCCCAAGCGCAGCTACTCACCGCCAAGGGTATTGCCATCACGCTGCAAAGTAACGACAAGTTATTTAATGACCTGCCGCTCAATATCAAGGATTACGAGACACTGACCAGCTATCCTCTGGATTACCCCATTCGTATCGATGGCTATAACGATGACTGGCGGGATTTGCGCCAGCATCAGCGCAGTTTCGGTGAGAGTCAGACAGCTGAGGCCAAAACTAACCCCACCAAGAAATTCGATCTGCTTTTAGGTGTGTCGGCTCAGTACCTTTATGCTTATCTCGATATTCACGATAACACTGCCGTTTACCGCCATCCTGGCTACCGTAGACTTGATAATAGCGACCATTTACGCCTCAATTTCATCGATACCGAAGGCCAACCCAGACGACTGTTATTAACCATGGAAGGCCCCGGAAATATGACGGCTTATTACGTGGATTCCGACTGGTTTTATGCGATTGAAGGTCAACCCGAATATGATATTTCCGGTTATATCAGGGATACCGAACAGGGTTATGAAATCGAGTTGCGTATACCGCTGACCATGTTAGGTCCGCAGAAACGGCTCGGCCTCACTTACGCCGATGTCGATAATGCCGAACAACGTCAGGTTCAGTCACTGACCAGCACTCTGCCCTTGCTGGGTGGTAGTGCCACTAACCTGATCCTGTTGCGGTCTCCCGCTATCGAAAAAATCATCACTGAATTAAACCGGGCGGATGCGCAAATTTGGATTCTCGACCGACACCGGCGAGTGCGCGCCACTGCTGGGCAACTACATGCGGCGCATGATTTTGTATTGGATGACAATGATGAACAGCAGAACTCGCTTTGGCAATCCTTAGTGGATTTGTTGTTTCAGAAACTGATCAGTTCAGCCGCTGCTAATTTCGAGGATTTCAACCCACAGCTCACCAGTCAGCGCGACGATCAGGTCATTACTCAGGCATTATCCGGCACCGCCGGTTCCAGGCGTAGAGCATCCCTCGACGGGCGCGCTCAAATTATCACTTCGGCTTATCCGATCATCGAGCAGGAACAGATTATTGGTTCTGTTGTATTAGAGCAGAGCACCGAATCGATTCTGGCGTTGCAGCGGCAATCCCTGGAAAATATCGTGATGCTCACCGCCCTGAGCCTGTTGGCCATTGTACTGGTCGTCGCCCTGTTCTCCCTACGCCTGACCTTTCGCGTACAACGGATGCGCAAGGAAGCCGTTCAGGCCATCGATCCGCATGGCCGTTTAATGGTTAATCAACTACAGCATGAAACCAAAGCGGGCGATGAAATCGGCGATCTGGCACGCAGCGTTTCAACGATGTTGACACGGCTGCACCAATATCAACAGTTTGTCGCCAACATTCCGCGAACCCTGCGCCACGAAGTGAATAACCCGCTCAACACCATTAGCACCTCACTGGAAAATCTCGCTCACGAGCCCGATGACGCCAAACGACAACTTTTTCTGGATAGAGCCAAACGCGGTTTGAGTCAGATGAGTATTCTGGTGCAACAACTGGCCGAATCCGCCAGCCTGGAACAAGCGCTGGCCAATGACGAGATGGAGACGGTCGACCTCAATGCACTGTTACAGCAGTATTTGAGCAACTATCAGAACAATCACCCCGAAGTTCTTTTGCAGACAGCACTGCCGGATACGCCAGTAACGATTCTTTGTGCGGATTTTCGTATTGAACAACTACTCGACAAACTGCTGGATAACGCTGCTGACTTCAGTTGCCGGGGAACACCGATTAGTGTTGCTTTACTGAAACATAAGACGAGCGCTGAATTGATCATCCACAACCAGGGACCGGTCATAGATGAGGCGCAAATACCGCTGATTTTTAATCTCATGTCCAGCTCCCGTCCCACGCTGGACGCGGAAAGGCCGCATTTGGGCTTGGGCCTCTATATTTCCAAACTCATCGTCGATTATCATAGCGGGACCATTCAGATTAACAATCTGCCCGAACAAAACGGCGTATCGATCAGCATTACACTGCCACTGGGTAAGGAGTGACAATAACCATGAACATACTGATTTCCGTTGAGGAACTGAATCAACGCATGTCTTCCCCGTCAAGCAAGGCAGCGTTGGTGATTTTCGATTGCCGCTTTTCCCTGGCGGATTTCGCGCTGGGTCATAAGCAGTATGCACTGGGTCATATTCCCGGCGCACTGCACCTGGACATGGAGGCACAGTTGTCCGGACCCAAAACACAACACGGCGGCAGACACCCAGTGCCTTCTGCCCAACAATTTACCGATAGCATGCAAAAGATGGGGGTTAACCGCAATAGCTTGGTCATCGCCTATGACGACAATCGGTTAGCCGGAGCCGCGCGGCTTTGGTGGCTGTTGCAGCATTTTGGTCACCGCCAAATACGACTACTCGATGGCGGACTAAACGCCTGGCAAGCGCAGGGGATGCCCATCTCGCAACAAATCGCCACTCCCGGAAAAGGAGATTTCCTGGCCAATTCGGCAACGGCCCAGACCGTCGATTATCAGTGGTTAACGGCACATTTGCAGGATGAGCAGTTACAGCTCATCGATTCACGGGAAGCACCCCGTTACCAAGGACTTGAAGAACCGGTCGACCCAATTGCCGGGCATATCCCCGGGGCGTTGAATTATCCCTGGCAGGGAGTGACCGATGAGCAGGGTCAGGCGCTGTCCGGCGACAAACAAAGGGAACGCTGGGCCGAATTAGCACGCGACAAACAAACCATCGTCTATTGCGGCTCCGGCGTAACTGCCTGCGTTAATTTGCTGTCGCTGAAACTGGCAGGCATCGATAACGCGAAGCTTTATTCTGGCAGCTGGAGTGATTGGTGTTCGTATGCGGGTAGTCCGAAAATAGTTAAGGCTCAGTAAGTGTCTGGTTTGACCACAAGCCGATATAGCCCAATCGTGAATAGCGGTAAAATAAACACCGCCAAAAATACGTAGGTTAGCATGCCATAACCTGCTGAAAACCTGTTAAAGATTTTCACTAATCACATTCCTATAATAAGAATCATTGCCCAACAGCAAAGGTTTCATACACAACATATTATTGAATATTCAACTATATGTTTCATTTTCAACACATAATTGACAATTTGTACCACAGGAGACATTATGATCCTAAGACACTAACCATCATTTTTTTCAGATTGATCAACCACTTATTAACTCACCACTATGAAAATAGCACCACTGCCACCAGCAAAGATCTCCCCTATTACAGAGGGTATGCCGCCAGAGATTCACATTAGTTACCAAATCACCATTGTCGCTAACTTAATGGCCTTTGACGGCAGCATAAAAAATATGGATCAATTTGGTATCAATTTCAGGGAGTGGCGTGTGTTGGGGACCATTGGCCGCATAGGGCCGCAGACCGCACGTCAAATTGTGGATCTAAGCCATCAGGATAAAGCCACCATCAGCCGTGCGATTACCGAGTTAGGTCAAAAAGGGCTGGTTGCCAAATTACCGAACAAAAAGCATAAGAGAAGCCCCCTCATCTGGTTTACGGAAGAGGGCAAGGCTCTTTACGAGCGTATTCTCCCGCCCTTTAGCGATCAGGCGGCGTTATTTACGGAAATACTCTCGAAAAATGAGAAACAACAACTCTGTCATCTACTCGACAAACTTAAGGAACATATAGAGCAGGTGCGAGTGGAGCAAGGCTTGGGCTAAAGACTACTTTACACTTAACGCTTTAATACCTTTCTTGTTGCTATTTTGTTCGCAACACACTCTCACAGCTAGATTGAGTCACGGCGGAATTATTCGACAAAGCAACGGCTTTTTTACACAGTTGCTCAGCCTGTGCGCTATTGCCCTGTTCTGATCGCACCCTGGCCAATTCGAGATAAAGCGTGGCATCACGCGGTGAGATGCGTATTGCCCGCTCCAAGGAAGCCGCTGCAGCAACATATTTATGCTGTTGCCGCTGTTGATACGCGGTATCCAGCAAAGCCAAGACGGCTGAGTTGGGCGCTGTCGTCTGGGTGTTACTTGCTATTGGGCCAGATTCAATAATGGGTGCTCTTTTTATGGGAGGGAGGTCTTGTTGGATATCAGTTGAACCATCTGAACGACCTTCGATGACCGGCACTGGACCTTGCGGCGGAGCTAGTCCACAGGCTGTTACGGTCATCGTCAAGATCAGAAACAATACCATTCGCTTCATTCTTTTCACCTATTCAAACCAAGATTTAATCCACTCACCCAAACGACCGGGCTGATGCTGGCAATCCGCCCGCTCTCGCGGTTCCGAACCTTTAATAAAGGGCATGTAGCGCGCCCCCAAACAATCGGCTTCACTGCGCATGCCGCTGTTATCATCCACCCAAAGATATTGCACATTTTCAGGTAGGGTTCCTGTAAAAGAAACCGGTGCGAGCTGCTGCATCAGCTGCCCCCAAACACTTAACGCCCCACGACTGCCGGTTAATCCGGAGGGGGTATTATCATCATTGCCAAGCCAGACGACCGCCAATCGATCACCGGTAAAACCGACAAACCAGCTATCTCTTAAATCATCGGTCGTTCCTGTTTTTCCAGCAATATTAAGACTGGCTGGCACTTGATTGTAGACCGCTCGCCCAGTGCCTTCGCGCATGGTTTCTTGCAAGGCATAATACAGCAAATGAATCACGCCGGGATCAAACCGTTGCTCAACCTGTAAGGGATAGCGATTCAATGGTTTACCGTCAGAGGTGGTGACATCTCTGATCGCGCGTAGAGGTGTGTTAAAGCCACCGGCGGCAATAGTTTGGTACATGGCGGCCACCTCCACCGGAGACAATCCACGAGCGCCAAGGATGATGGAAGGATAGGGCGGCAGTTTCCTTTGCACACCTAATTGCTTAATCGTTTTAAGCACTTGCTCAATACCAACTTCCATGCCAAGTCGAGCACTGGCTTGGTTATAGGAGCGGGACAGCGCATAGTGTAGTGGTGCGATTCCATGACTCTGCCGATCATAATTCTTCGGCGTCCAGAATTTACCTTCTTCTACCGGAATGCTGACGGGCCCATCATCAAGGGGCGATACCAAAGTGTATTTATCTGGTTGTGATAACGCAGCTAGATAGACCGCTGGTTTCAGTAGCGAACCAACAGGCCTGACGGCATCCAAGGCACGATTAAAACCGGAATATTTAGTATCCTTGCCGCCCACCAAAGCCAACACTTCGCCAGTGTCGGTGCTGGTGACGACTAACGCGCCTTCAAGCTGACGCATATGGCTAACATCCTGGCGTCTAAACCGATTGATTTGCTGCGCTAAGCTCTGTTCTGCGGCGCGCTGCACCAAGGGATCAAGACTGGTAAAGATACGCAACCCCTCGCTAGTCAGGTCTTCAGCTTTATAATCCCGCCGTAGCTGACGTTTCACCAGGTCCATATAGGCAGGATATGCCATATCCGAATAGGCCGATTGTTCGGTTACATCTAATGGTTGCCGTTTGGCCCAATCAGCCTGAGCAGCAGTGACGTTACCGGCGCCAGCCAGCAGATCCAACACCAGATTACGCCGCTTTAACGCCCTTTCCGGGTGTTTGCGCGGGTTATAATAGGAAGGTCCCTTTACCAGTGACACCAATAACGCAGCCTGGTGCAGCTTGATCTCTTTTAAGCGCCGCCCAAAATAGTAATGGCTAGCGAGACCAAAACCATGTATCGCTCGCTGCCCCGCCTGCCCCAAATACACTTCATTGAGGTAGGCTTCGAGTATTTCATCCTTTTCATAATGCCTATCCAGCAAGACCGCCATAATGGCTTCAATTACTTTGCGCGAAACGGATCGCTCGCTAGTCAAATAGAGATTCTTGACCAACTGCTGCGTCAAGGTGCTGCCGCCCTGCTTCAGTCGTCCTGACCGCGTATTAACCCACATCGCTCGCGCAATCGCCCGTAACGACACGCCATGATGGGAATAAAAATCCCTGTCCTCAACCGTGATCAAGGTCTTCAGAATAAAATCTGGCACTTCGTTAATACGGACGAGGGAGCGATCTTCACCATGTTTGGGGTAGATCCCACCGATCAGCATTGGCTCCAGACTTATTAAAGGAAGAGCCTGGCCACCACTACGCAATTCGATAATTTGATTATCGCTGATACGAATTTCCACCTGTTGCGCTTTCAATGCTTCATCCCATAGCTGAAAACTGCGGGTATGTAGCCGAACCCTTTCATCATTGTGTTGATAATTACCCGGCTGTTGAACAGTCACTGAGCGTTGATAGCCAAGTAATTCCAGTTCATGGATCAGGTCATCCAATTTCAGGGTGGCGCCGGGGTAAAGTTCCAGCGGACGTGCATAGACCTTGGCGGGCAGTGACCAGCGTTTGCCCTCAAACTTATCGGTAACCAGGGCATCCAGATAAACAATAAGCGCGAGGCCTAACACCAATCCGATCAAGGTTAACCTGATCAACAGTCCCCACAACGAGCACCCCAGCAAGAGCTTCCTGTTGGGTTTCGGCGCTGGTACAGACTCTCGCTTGTTCGGTTTTTTCGGGCTTTTTTTCTTTGGTTTGGTACTTGAGTGTGTCATCAAGACTGGACAGTTCCGCCTGAGGCAAAAAGTAATCGGCAATTATAACCAGCAAATGTTAGACTTCGCACCCAATAAATTCGGGATGTGAGAGGAGATGTCCGTGAGCCAAGCTTTGGTGCAAGCACTGCAAAATCCAGCGTTGTACAGTCACCCTGTCGACGTGTTCGAAGTGATAGAAACCCATATTTCCTGGGTAATCCTCACCGGCCCTTTTGCCTACAAAATCAAAAAGCCTAACAACTTCGGCTTTCTGGATTTTTCCACTCTGGAAAAACGTCAGCACTTTTGCAATGAAGAATTGCTTCTCAATCGACGGTTGGCACCAGAACTTTACCTTGAGGTGCTACCGATTTGTGGTAGCGAAGCAGCCCCGACACTTGGTGGCGATGGCGTAGCCTTTGAATATGCCATCAAGATGGTGCAATTTCCGCAGGATCAATTGCTCGATAAAATACTCCAGCGTGGCGAACTAACCCACCAGCATATTGATGAAATTGCCAGCACTACAGCGGCCTTCCACCAACGTACTGAAAGCGCAAACCTGGATACTGAGTTCGGATCACCAGAACAGGTAATGGCCCCGGTACAACAAAACTTCGACCAAATCCGTGATTTCCTCAGCGAAGACTCGGATCTCGCTCAATTAGGTCAAGTGGAAGGCTGGGCGCAGGATTTGGCAAAAATTCTTCATCCTATTTTTGAGCAGCGCAAAACAACCGGCATGATCAAAGCCTGCCATGGCGATCTGCACCTGGGCAACATCACACTGTTGAATGGCAAGGTCACTCTGTTCGACTGCATTGAGTTTAACGATAGTTTTCGCTGGATTGATGTTATGAGTGAAGTAGCTTTCTTCATGATGGACCTGGAGGATCGCGGTTTACAACCTTTAGCCAACCGTTTCCTCAATGCCTATCTCGAACAAACAGGTGATTACAGCGGTTTACGCGTATTAAATTTTTACAAGTCCTACCGCGCCGTAGTACGCGCCAAAGTCGCGCTGTTTAACCTCTATAACGAGAGCCTGAGCGACAGCCAGCGCGAACAAATTTTCAGCCAATACCGCAGCTATATGCAGTTGGCTGAACGTTACATGGAAATACCCAAGCGTTACATTTTGCTGATGCATGGTTTTTCCGGTTCTGGTAAGACCACCGTCAGCACCGAATTAGTCGATCAATTAGGCGCGATTCGGTTGCGCTCGGATGTCGAACGCAAACGTTTGTTCGACGCCAGCACGAGCAAACAATCCAACCTCAATGATGGCATCTACAGTCACAGTGCTAGCGAGAAAACCTTTGACCACCTGGTTAAAGTTGCCGAGCAAGTGCTGGCGTCCGGTAATGCCGTAATCCTCGATGCGACTTTTCTACAACAGTCCTATCGTGACCTTTTCCACCAGCTGGCGGAAAACCTCGGTGTTCCCTTGCGCATTGTTTCGTGCGAGCTAGACGACGCAGAATTACGGGCGCGCATTCAGCAACGTCAAGCCACTGGCACTGATCCTTCGGATGCAACTATCGAAGTTTATAAGGCACAATTAAACAGTGCTGACCCGCTCAACGATGAGGAACTGGCATATACCAGCAAAGTGAACACTGCATCTCTGGAAGACACGCAGCACTTTATTGATATGATTCAAGCGCACTAACTCGGAACTTCGATTTCTTCTCAATCCGTTAATAGAGATGAAGAAAGGATAATCTTATTCCAGACAGAGAAAATGCCGACGGCTAAAGTTGGCCGCTATCCCATTACCGAGAAGTTTTCCGCTATTGCTCGGCTTGGTGGCATTTACTCGAAAACCCAATTCTCTAGCCGCATTTTACTGAATTCGGCACAGGCCCTATCTTTATCCTAGCGATCTCCCACAGGAGAGGGAACATATAGAACACAAGCTATTCCAACGAAAACACCACATTACACTGCCCAGTACCGTAGCTGGGGAAATTGTCGGTGATGATCTCGCCACTGCCTCTGCCTTGATACTTCCCCCCAATCCAGCAAAGCGAATAGCATCACAGTATCGTGCATCCAACCTTCACCGCTGCAATTTTGGCGAGTCCAACAGAATTTCCAAGAACGTCTGAATCGACCCCTGCCGCCAGCTTGATTATGCGACGAAGCTGGAGGAGGAGTCTGATTAAGGGAGTCGCTGAAAGCTCAACTGTTTGTCAAGGCGAGGACAATCGCACGCAGCTGACGCAGCAATCACTAAAAAGGCTGCTTTTTAATGCTATCCTTAATCTAACTGCTTGTGGGAGCCATTACAGAAAGGCGGCGTACCCGTTTGCTTGCAGCCGCAAAAATAGAGCGTTTCGTCTTTATTCGCCTTGTATTTGACCGGCTCAAAATTAGTGTTTTTGTGCGCACCGTCACAGAAGGGTTGTTTTTTGCTTAACCCACACTGGCACCAAAAATAAGTCTTATCAGCCTGCACTTCGACCGCAAAAGGTGTTTTCGAGGCTATAACTGGGTTTGACATTTTCATCTCTCCTAGAGCGAATGCTTGGAACTTTTCCGATCAGGTTTTTAGCTTTTTCTGCACCGGCTTCAACTGTTTAAGCTCGTAATAAGCGGGAAAATATCGATACAGGAATTGGGTTAGCTTACTCATTTTGGAATGCACAACCAGACGTTTCTTTTTGCGCGCACCATTGAAAACCGCTTCCGCCACTTCGTTAGGTGACGCCATGATCCTGCTACGTTCGACTTCAATGATTTGGCCATCACCCGATAACATGTGCTTACGTAAATCAGTTTCAGTTTTACCGGGGCAGGCAATCATCACATGCACACCGTCATTTAACAGTTCCGCCCGCAATGAATTGAATAACCCGTGCAAGGCATGTTTACTGGCGGCATATCCGCTCAGGCAAATCATCGGTGAATAACCCAAGACACTGCTCATGGTAATAATCATCCCCTTGCGTGAAACTAAGGAAGCTAACATCACTTTGGTGCAATTAATGGCACCAAAAAAATTCACTTCCATCACGCGGCGAATCACCGCCGTACTGGTTTCCTGAAACAGGCTGTGGTGGCCAATCCCCGCATTATTCACTAACACATCGACACCACCGAAACGATCCTCGATTTCGCGCATTGCTTGCTGGCAACGTTCTTTATCGACGATATCGCAGACAATACTCATAACCTCAACACCAGAGCGCTCGACCTGATTTTGTAACGCCAGCAGTTGTTCCTGGTCTAAATCGATCAATACGATACGCGCACCCGCCTTGGCAAAACGCCAGGATAGTGCACGACCAATCCCGCCTGTGGCACCAGTAACCACGACTACCTTATATTTAAAGTCATATTCCATCCTGCCCCCTTTTGGAATATTTTGGTATCTTAGTTTTTCTCACCCACCGATAGCGCTGTTTTTTTAAAATACTGAAGAATCAGTGGTCTATTTGATGATAATATTACCGGCCTATTTAGCAACAGAAAATTGAGGTTTAATTTATGCCCGCCTACCGCTCAAAAACATCCACCGCCGGACGCAATATGGCTGGCGCCCGTGCACTTTGGCGCGCTACCGGCATGAAAGATGCGGATTTTCATAAACCTATCGTCGCCATTGCCAATTCCTTTACCCAATTTGTGCCCGGTCACGTGCACCTTAAGGACATGGGACAATTGGTTGCCAGGGAAATCGAAAAAGCCGGCGGTGTGGCAAAAGAGTTTAACACGATTGCCGTCGATGACGGCATTGCCATGGGCCATGATGGCATGCTCTACAGCCTGCCCAGCCGTGACATTATTGCTGACTCGGTGGAATATATGGTTAACGCCCACTGCGCCGACGCCCTGATCTGTATTTCCAACTGCGACAAAATCACCCCGGGAATGTTAATGGCGGCGATGCGTTTGAATATACCAGCTATTTTTGTCTCGGGCGGCCCGATGGAGGCTGGCAAAACCAAGTTAGCTGAACACAAAATCGATCTGATCGACGCCATGGTGATGGCGGTTGACGATAAGGCTTCCGATGAAGATGTTGCTGAAATCGAGCGCAGCGCCTGCCCTACTTGCGGCTCCTGCTCAGGTATGTTTACCGCCAACAGCATGAACTGCCTTACCGAAGCTCTGGGCTTGTCGTTACCCGGCAACGGCACCGTGGTTGCCACCCACGCCGATCGTAAACGTCTGTTCGAAGAAGCCGGTCATCGTATTGTGGAACTGTGCCAACGCTATTATGAACAGGATGACGAGTCCGTGCTGCCGCGCTCGATTGGCGCTTATCAAGCCTTTCAAAATGCTATGACTCTGGATATCGCGATGGGCGGCTCCACCAATACCATTTTGCACCTACTGGCAATCGCGCAGGAAGCTGAGTTGGATTTCACCATGAAAGATATCGACGAACTGTCGCGCAAGATTCCACAGCTTTGCAAGGTTGCTCCCAATACCCCCGAATACCATATCGAAGACGTTCACCGCGCTGGTGGCATTATGGGCATTCTCGGGGAATTGGATCGCGCCGGATTGCTACATGCTGAATTACCCACTGTACATAGCAAGACACTCAAAGACGGGCTGGATGAGTGGGACATAATGCGCAACCCCTCCACCGAAGTAGAAAAATTCTACAGCGCAGGCCCGGCAGGCATTCCCTCCCAGGTTGCCTTTAGTCAAGCCACCCGCTGGCCGAGCCTGGACATCGACCGCGCCAAGGGTTGCATTCGCTCACTAGCCAATGCCTATAGCTTGGAAGGTGGCCTCGCGGTACTTTACGGCAATATCGCTACAGACGGCTGCGTGGTGAAAACAGCTGGTGTTGATGACTCCATTTTAGTCTTCGAAGGACCGGCCCATGTCGTGGAAAGCCAGGATGAAGCCGTCGATAATATACTCAAAGATAAAGTGAAAGCAGGCGACGTCGTCGTTGTCCGTTACGAAGGTCCACGTGGCGGCCCCGGTATGCAGGAAATGCTCTACCCCACGTCCTACATTAAATCGAAAGGCTTAGGCAAAGCCTGCGCCCTGCTCACCGATGGCCGCTTTTCCGGCGGCACTTCTGGACTGTCCATCGGCCACGTTTCCCCCGAAGCGGGCGCTGGCGGCGCAATCGGCCTGATTCGCAATGGCGACCGTATTAAAATCGATATCCCGAATCGCACTATTGATGTATTAATCAGCGATGAAGAGTTGACGACACGTCGAGCACAACAGGATCAAAAAGGCTGGAAACCGGAAAACGCACGGCCACGTAAAGTATCCGGCGCACTGAAAGCCTATGCACTGTTAGCCACCAGTGCGGATAAAGGCGCGGTTAGGGATTTGTCGAAGTTGGATTAGCCCCGAGTTTTTCTCATCGTATAAGTAAGTTCAGAGTCGCCATTGGCTCTGAACTTACCGCATTATCGTTATTTATTTTTGACCAATGCCTCACTTTTGCGGTGTGAAAACTCCTAATGTTATAGTTGAATAGGCAAGCATAACCAGATACCACTTAATGAGCGTTTACCCATATCTTAAAACCCGCTATCACTCCCTCAACATCCAATTTCGTATTTATCAAAAGCACCGTTACAATGCTGCTTAACTTTTAAATATAACGGCTCAGCATGCGAATACCCAATCTTGACTCATTGACGACTAAACAGGTTTGTCTAATCGGATCGCTGCTAAGCTTAATCGCTTCCATTGTGATTATTCTACAAAGCGACGTGCTGAGCTACGACTCCCTGTTATACCTTGAAACAGCACGCACCTACCTGAATTCAGGTCTGGAAGCAGCAGTGGCGGTCTACCCCTGGCCGTTCCTATCGGTAATAATTGCCACATTACATCAGGTCACGGGACTCTCGTTACCTGTGTCAGGGCATTTATTGATTACGCTGCTGTATGCAGCAATAACCTGTTGTTTTATCCTACTGGTACGTGGCTTAGGCGGCAACACACGTACTCAGCTTATTGCTGCCATTCTAATTTTGATATTTCCCACTTTTAATGACTATCGCGACTATATTATTCGCGACCCGGGTTATTGGTTTTGTGTTCTGTTGTCCTTGCATCAACTATTACGCTTTGCACGCCAACGAAGCTTTAATGCCGCACTGGGGTGGGTATTATCCATCTCTTTGGCGGTCACTTTCAGGACGGAAGCGCTATTTATAGCAGCGTTCGCCCCACTCGCATTATTACTGCCGCAGGACTCGCCGATGCGGGAAAGATTACAGCGGACGGGTTTAATTTATTGCCTGCTGTTGGTTGTCTCCACTGTCGTACTCGCCGGTTTATTAACCATAACCTCCGTGTCGACAGACAAGTTTCGTCTATTTTTGGAGGTAGTTAATTTACCTCAGTTTTTTGGCCAAATCTCTGACAAACTGGCAACCACCATTGATCAGCTTTCCGCAACACAACCTAACATCTATACGGCGGACGATATGGAGGCGATTTACCTCTCCGGACTAATGGGCCTGCTGATAATAACCATGTTGCATGCTCTGACGACGCCCTATCTCGCTCTGTATATTTGGCAGCGCAAAAGCTATTGGGTAACCCTGTGTAGTTCTCAAACCACGCTTATCGCCGCTTATTTAGTTTGCATCACTATCTATCTTTGCCTTTTTATTTATAAAGAGCAATTCGTCACTGACCGCTTCTTTTTACTTTTTGTCTTGATTTTTATGCTGCCATTGTCCTTTACCATTGAATCGCTGCTGTTTCGCCAACCAGCAAACCCATTCGCTTGGCGAAAAATACTAGTAGGTACACTGCTGCTGTATCAGCTTTTAGATAGCAGCGTCAGTACTGGCACCTCCAAAGCCTACATTGCCTCAGCAGCACAATGGATCAATGACAATAACCCAGCAGGTGCGCAGGTCATTTCAGACCAGGAACACATAGGTTATTTCGCAGGTAAAAGTCTCGGTAAGTCTTTTAAGTTCAATGCCTTAGAAATGGTGGAAGCCCAACGACTTGAAACAGGCGATATTGTTGCTTTACGTATCCGGCATAGACAAAAAGATCGAATGGCCCGAGTCAATAAATTACAACAGAACGGCATACTCAGGCCGCTAAAAACTTTCGCCAATCAAAAACAAGACCAACTAATCATCTTTACGTTCAACCCTAAAGTAGCACACTAAGAACTTGACATTTTAGTATGCATCACCGACAGTAGGCATTATCAATTATATTGTTTGTTCAAGCACGAATGGTTCATTGGCAAAAATTAAGCTCACAACAGGCTTCATCGATTAATACTGAGGCTATCAAGCGATGAGCGACCACAAAATGTATGATTTTGTCGCTGGCGATATCGTGCGTTACAAGGAAAAAACCTTTCAGGTGCACGAGAATCTGGGCATGTCCGGGTTAGTGGCTGAATTCCCCTCTCCCGAAGTCATGTTAGTAGTGGTTACCTGGGATGATGACTATGTTAAAACTGGCAATGAACCATTGGCTGACACCAGTTCCTGCGGCAGTTGCGCTAGCACT